>Ga0157375_10000131_pt1 | contig 74862 bp, 62 predicted proteins | sample M35metaG_FD_115311 | JGI IMG/M metagenome (GOLD analysis project Ga0157375, IMG submission 115311) | Miscanthus rhizosphere microbial communities from Kellogg Biological Station, Michigan, USA - M3-5 metaG | ecosystem: Host-associated > Plants > Roots > Rhizosphere > Soil | place: USA: Michigan...
TTCAGTTCTTTGCTCATGTTCATCTACACCGATCCCCGGTGTCTTTTTTCCATGAGTCAACGACCCTTTCTTGCCTCCCCTCAACTTCTCCTCCCGGTGTCTTTTAATTTGAGTCAACTCGCAGGGGAATGGAGGTTAGCTTTGTTGATTGACACCGCCTTGTTCCTCAAGGCAAATCTGGGGTATTAACCCCCTCGGTAATAAGCTGTTTTGCCCACGTTAGGAAGGCGCTGAATATTCAGGGCCAAACAATGCTAATATTTTGCTTGTCAGAGCTGGGGTTTTGGTAAAAGTTACGCTTACCTATGAAAAGGATATCTACCCTTATGGTATTACTGGGCCTGGCTATTGGGATGCTGACGGGTTGTAACAAACCGGAAGATACGTCCACCGCGCCGGCTTCGACCAACGTGCCGCCGGTGTCAACCAATAAGTAAGGCACTATTTCCAATTCAATTTGGGAATACATCAAGCCGGGCATGGGTTTCTGCCCGGCTCTTTTTTTGCGGCTCGCAAGTCTGGACCGCGTGCACGCCGCCGCGTGTTCCAGAGAGCCAGCGGTCCATTAGCGGATTGAGCCTATGTGGATATCCGCCATCGTGGTAAGTTGTATCTCGATGTATTTTGATATCTCGGCAGTTCAATTGAAGAAATGAAAGCAATTTGCCTCACCATATTGGTGACTCTGTTGCTGTTAGGCTGCGGTGAAAAGTCGGGCCAACCCTCTGCTAACAGCACGAATAGTTCGAGTGGGAATCCACTAAACGCGCCGGGAGATTATCTCCGTGGAATGGGAAAAGCCCAGCAAAGCGCCGTTAAAACTGTGGATACGGCATCGCTCAACCAGGCTATTCAACTATTTAACGTCGAAAAGGGACGCAATCCAACGGACCTTAACGAATTAGTGCAGCAGAAATTCATTCCGCAGATTCCTGCGCCCCCTCTCGGCTATAAATTGTCTTACGATTCAGGATCGGGCAAAGTAAGTGTTGTGAAAGAGTAGGAAAGCTCCGCGTTTTCGACAAACGTAGTTTCAAGGCCTCTGCTGCGACGCGCGCTTGTTACTTGAACCTGCAATTTCCTTTGACCGATTACATTACTTTACTGTTGGACACCCCAATGGGTTTCTTCTATTAACTGTCAATGGCAGAGCAAATTGTCATTTTAGATTTCGGGTCTCAATACACTCAGGTTATCGCCAGGCGAATTCGCGAGTGTAACGTCTATTCCGTTATCCTGAGTTTTGACACCCCCGCTGGCGAAATCGCGGCTCTCCAGCCGAAAGGAATTATTCTCTCGGGCGGTCCGGCGAGTGTTTATGCCAAGGGAGCACCACTGCCTGAGCGCAAGGTCTTCGAACTTGGAGTCCCGATTTTGGGCGTCTGTTATGGGCTACAGGTTATGGCTCATTATTTGGGTGGCAAAGTCGAGGCAGGTCTCAAGCGTGAATTCGGCAAAGGTGGGTTAAAGGTAAAGGATGGGTTTTGTCCCCTGTTCGCCAACCTGCCCGAAACCCTGCAGGTTTGGAATTCCCATGGTGACAAACTGACGAAACTGCCAAAAGGCTTCAAATCGGTCGCTGTTACGGAAAATTCGAACTATGCCGCCATTGAAAACCATTCGCGAAAGCTTTTTGGCCTTCAATTTCATCCTGAAGTGGCGCACACACCTCGCGGGAAAGAGATCATCGCCAACTTTGTTCATAACATTTGTGGCTGCGGCAAGAACTGGACGATGCGCAACTATATCGAACAGGCCGTTCAAGATATCCGAGACGAAATTGGTAATGAACAAGTTATTTTGGGGCTGAGCGGCGGGGTTGATTCCAGTGTTGCTGCTGCGTTGCTTCATAAGGCGATCGGCAAGCAACTGACCTGCATTTTTGTCAACAACGGCGTATTAAGGGGCCGTGAAGCACGGGTAGTCCGAGAGGTATTTGGGCGACATTTCCGCATCAATCTTCAGTACGTAAATGCGTCCAAGCTGTTTCTGTCCAGGCTCAAAGGGGTAACCGACCCTGAACGGAAGCGGAAGGTGATTGGGAAGACGTTCATCGAAGTTTTCGAAGCTGCCACCAAACGGGTTGGGAAGGCAAAATTCCTCGCTCAGGGCACTTTGTATCCCGATGTGATAGAATCCGTTCCGATAGCTGGTAATCCGGCGGCGATGATTAAGAGCCATCATAATGTTGGGGGATTGCCCAAAAAAATGCGCTTCAAACTGGTGGAACCGCTCAAGCGCCTTTTCAAAGATGAAGTGCGAGAGTTGGGTCTCGAGCTTGGACTACCGCGCGAAATTGTCCTGCGCCAGCCATTTCCGGGGCCTGGTTTGGCGGTGCGTATTCTTGGTGAAGTCACCCCGCAACGCCTCCGGATCCTGCGCAATGCCGACAGCATAGTGGTCGAGGAGATGAAGAATACCGGTTGGTACTACAAGATATGGCAAAGCTTTGCCGTGCTTCTGCCGGTGCGTAGCGTGGGTGTGATGGGTGATGAACGCACTTATGATTATACGATCGCCCTCCGCGCGGTCGAATCCCAGGATGGCATGACGGCCGATTGGGTGAAGCTGCCGTACGCGTTGCTCGAAACACTAGCAAACCGAATCATTAATGAGGTCAAGGGAGTGAACCGTGTGTGCTTCGACATCACGAGCAAGCCTCCCGGGACGATAGAGTGGGAGTGAAGGTTTAGGCTGGCAGTCGGAATCCTGACCAAGGGAAAGCTCCGCGACTAGAACGGTTAAATCAGATAAATGATGCCAGGAGCATCACTCCCCAAATTCAATACCGCGTCGCTCCTTTCCGAGTGCAATCACAACGATTCCGCCGGTGAAGACGGTCACAGCCGTTAAGGCCATTGCGGTGGCATAACTCAGGCGCTGGGCAAATACAGCTTCAAGCCAAGCCACGCTTCCGGCGAGAAGCACCCCGCATTGATAGGCGAAACCAGGAAGAAAGCCACGGACCGAATCAGGTGATAGTTCGGTAATATGCGCCGGGATCACACCCCACGCTCCCTGGACCATGAATTGCATCAGGAAGGCGCCGAGCACCAGCCAGCCAATCCCCGGTGAGTACGCCCACAGAGGAATCATCAGGATGCCTAGGGATAAAGCCCAGATCATCGCGCGCCGCCGGCCCAGGCGATCGGATAAAAGTCCAAAAACGATACCGCCCATTAGCGCGCCGATATTGTAAATGATGGCAATGGTCGCGACCTGCCGGACTGCGAAGTGGCGTTCCTCCTTCAGGAAAGTCGGGTACATATCCTGGGTGCCGTGTGAAGCGAAGTTCATCATCGTCATCAGCGCAGTGAGGTAAATAAAGAGGCGCCATTTTGAAATAATGGCTTTGCCCAAGCCGGACCAGCTCTCATGCCGCTTTTTTTCCCAGATTGCGGATTCCTTCACCCGATAGCGCACGAAAAGGGCCAACAAAGCTGGGAGGCCTCCGATGAAAAACATTGGGCGCCAGCCCCATTTGGGAAACACAACGAAATAGCAGCAGGCCGCGAGCAGATACCCTACGGAGTAACCTTCCTGCAAAAAGCCGGACAATACCCCGCGCCAGCGAGGAGGAACTTTTTCCATTGCCAAAGAAGCTCCCACACCCCATTCGCCACCCATGCCGATGCCGAAGAGCGCGCGCAGAATCAAAAAAACCGTATAGTTGGGCGCAAACCCGGATAAGACCTCGACAATCGAATAAAAAACCAAGTCCACCATCAACGGCAGCCTGCGTCCAAAACGATCGGCCATTAAGCCGAAAATCAGGGCACCAACCGGCCGGAACGCAAGCGTCACAGCGATTGTCCGTGCGATGGCTGGTATGTCCTTGTGAAAATCCCTGGCGATTGCAGGCATGGTGAAGACCAGAATGAAAAAATCAAAGGCGTCGAGCGCCCAACCAAGGAAACAGGCAGCCAGAGCGTTGAGGTAATCACTCCTTTGCGGAACATTTGCTGAAACTGGAGGACGGTCTGCTTCGGGCGTCATGAGCCAGCTTTCCGCAGTACTCTCACCGCAAGAACAGCTCTGCGGCGGCATCGGCGAAGCGCAAACCCTCGCGCGTGAGATGAAACCGATTGGAAAGCAACCGACCCCAACCTCGCTGCTGCAATTCGGCCATCTCAGGACCCCAGTGCTGCCGTAAGTCGTGACCCGTTGTCCGCTCGAATTGCTCGAACGAACAGCCCGCAACCGTCCGCAGCTCGAATGCAGCCGTCTCGCCAGCCCGGGCAAGCGACGTCAATTCTTCACTGCTCTCGATAGGCCGGCGGCCTTGCTCAACCTGTTCGCAATAAATTTGGGTGTTGGACCAATTCTTGGTCCGAATCCCCTCCAGATAACTTGTGGCGCTCGGACCGAGACCGAAAAAGTCCCCTCCGCGCCAATAATTGAGATTATGCTGGCAGGCATAGGCGGGATCTAACATCGAATCCGGTTGAGATTGAGTTTCGGCGCCCGCGGAAAAATTGGAAGGAGCAGCCGAAGTTTCACGGGCAAAGTTGGCAATTTCGTACTGGCGCAGGCCAGCTTCCTGAGTTCGCTCGAGCAACTGGTCGTACATTGCGCAGGCCAACTCCTCATCTACATCAAACTCTCTTTTCTGGAGTTGCTGATAGAGGGGAGTATCTTCTTCGTAAATGACTTCATAGCTGGAAAGGTGCTCGCTACGCATCGCCAGTGCCTCGCCCAAAGTTTCGCGCCAGATGTTCAAGGTTTGACCTGGAATAGCGAACATCAGGTCGAGGTTGATATTGGTGAATCCCGCCTTGCGAAGAATGTCAAATGACTTGAATACCATTTCGCGACTATGCACGCGCCCGAGTCGATCCAACAGGCCCTCATCGAGGGACTGAACACCCATCGAGATGCGATTGACTCCATAACTGCGAAGGAGCCTCGCTTTGTCGGCTGAAACAGTTGCCGGGTTGCACTCGACTGTCCATTCTTCCGCTTTGAGCAGCTTGAGACGTTCCATGGCAGAGAGGATGCATTCCCATTGCTTCAGGTTTAGGAGCGAGGGAGTGCCACCGCCAAAAAAGATAGTTCGGGGACGAATATTTGGGGCTGAAAGCTCGAGCTCGCAAATGAGCGCTTGAACGTAGCGATTGACCAACTCGCCGCTGGAAGCTTCGGAATAAAAAGCGCAGTACGAACATTTGCGCGCGCAGAAAGGCACGTGAACGTAAAGACTTTGAACCGGTCTGGAGACAGGCTTGTCCATGCCGAAGGATATAGCCTAAAGGGGGCCGAATGCCACATAACTCTACGTCAGGGTGGAAAAACCCTGGCAGACGCAGGACCAGGAGGTTACTCGAACCCCATTCTGACCGCGCAAACTATCGTAAGCGATCTACTGCTGACGCTGCACATTTTCAGCCTTCGGCCCCTTGTCGCTCGCGATGACGTCAAAAGTGACTTCATCGCCTTCATTAAGGACCTTAAAGCCGGTGCCAACAATCGCGGTATGGTGCACGAACACGTCCTGTCCTGAATCCTGGGAGATGAAGCCGAAACCCTTCTTATTATCCCACCATTTAACTTTTCCGCTGGCCATAATCCTAGCTCCTGATACCTGAGCGCGGGTGAATTAAAGCAAAGACAAGCACCAATTATAGAGTGCCTGCCTGGTAACACTTGTTAAACCGCATCGTCTCAGGGTGTGGCTAGATTAAATAATTCCACAGGGCGGTCAAGAATTAGTTTTGATAGTTCGCATTCTTTCCTATTCGAGTTCCAAAGCTTGTTCAAGAAGCTGAGGCAAGTGATTCGTGATTGCGGCCTCGGTGACAAACAATGTAATCCCCGCTTTTTCGGCCGCAGTCCGCAATTCGGGACTGTCTGCTTTGCTGAACCCGATGACGGGAAGATGCCTGGTTGCCGGATTTTGCTTCAGCCTCTCAATGGCCCCTAAAACGTTGTTTGCCGCCGATTCCAAATCCGCCATGACCAGAAGAGGCTTGGCCTGCTCAGCGCAAGTTCCCAGGAGACTGGCATCTGCAATCGTCTGAACTCGATAATTTAAGTCCTGTAAGCGGTTGGCAAGTTGGCTGCCCGGGAGAAGTTTCTCATATAAAATCAACGCCAGCGGTTGTGTCATTCGTTCAGGTTGGAGCAGCTAAAGTTAAATTGCAAATGGTTGTGAGCGCCAATTGGGGCAGGGCGGTTGTGACTTGCCGAAGCCAGGCCCGGCTATGCATCCAGTCTTTGCCGTCCCGCGTAACCGGAATCGATGTCGTGCCAGAATTCGATATCCTCTTCGCCATCTTCCCAACAAAGAAAAACCTCTTTTCCATCTACAATCGCTGGAAAATCGAGCAAGCCGCGTTCAAGGTCCTTGATCTGAATTTCACGCCGCTGAAATTCCAGCATCACATCCTTGAGATCCGCCTGGGTTCTGAGCCAGGAATTAACCAGGGGGCCGCCCGCGTCACAGCCCGATTTCATGATCTTGTTCACACGTTCTTCTGCTTTTTCAAGCTCTTTACAAAGCTGGAAAATCCTCTTTAACCAAAGCCTGATGAGAGGCAGCAACGCTTGCGCCTCAGCGCGGGTGTAATGTTTGTTGAATAAACGAGGCATGATTAGAATTGTTTTATCGCCCTGGCATTGTGACTTCCAAACCGCGACCGCAACGTTCAATGGCCTAAATCCTGCAATTTTTTTCGTATCACTTCATTCGCCTCCACCGTAAGAGATTTTTGCCATGCTTGCCGGGCCTTCTCCGGTTGGTGGACCGCAACATAAATGTCACCGAGATGATCATACAACGTGGCGTCCGGCTCTTCTGAAAACTCAACGGCCTTGAGGATATAATCAAGCGCCTTTTTAGGTTCATCCAATTTAAAAAGAACCCAGGCAAAGCTATCGAGGTATGCTGGATTTTTTGGTTCGAGCTTCAGGGCTTTCTCAATCAGTTCCCGTGACCGGGGAAGATGCATGCCTTTCTCGGCCCACATATAACCCAGGTAGTTCAGAGCTTCGGCGAATTCAGGAGCAATCTGCAGGCATTTTTCAAAATATTTTTCAGCCTCGCTATAATCGCCTTTGCGCTCGTGCACTGCGCCCAGGTCAAAATAGAAATGTTCATCCAGCCATTGCGGGTGAGTTGCCTGGGCAATGATTTCTGCACTCGTGAAATGCTGGATGGCTTCCGGGAAGGCTTTTTGCTGTGAGAAAGCCACCCCGCTCAAGTATTCCAGAAGAAAGTTTTGAGGAAATTTCGCCCGCGCTCGATCCAGTGTGGCCAAAGCATCGCTGGTTTTCTTGAGTGAGATTTGTATTCGCGCAAGTTCGGCATATGCGGGTGCGGCGTCCGGATTCAGCAGAATCGCTTTGCTGAGATAGTCCGCGGCTTTTTCCGGTTGCTTCTCCTCCAGCGCAAACTGTGCCAGAGAATAGTACAACTGCGGATTGGTGGGATCATCGCCAATGATCTTCTCCAATTCCTGCGCTGCTTTCTTACGATCGCTGCCTCGCAAGTAAATCTCAGCGAGCCTTGCCTGAACGCGCTCACGCAATCCAGGGAGGTTAGGCATTTTCTTAAGCAACTCCTGGTAAATTTCGGCCGCTTTGTCGGATTCTCCCGCATTATTGTAATCCTCGGCTAATTTCAGCCGCAGCGTGGTGTTCATCGTCTCACGTTTCTCAACCTGGTTTAGAAGCGTGATGGCCTTGGCATATGTTTCTTTTCGCTGCGCCGGATCCTGCATTCCCAGATGAATGTAAAGTTCGGCCAGGCCCATCAAAAATTCCGAATCAGCTTTATTTTGTCGCCCTGCTTCTTCGAGGACTTTTGCCGCTTCTAAAGGGCGCTTATTTTGGAGGTACGTGACGAAGAGGTTTTGATAACCCACCAAAGCCCCCGGTGCTTTTTTGATGGCGGTGCGACTGGCAGCCACTGCCTGATCAAACTTACCAAGCTGGACGTAAACAAATCCCAGGCGCGCAAAAATCGCCGCTGAGGCATTGGGCCGCGCGGAAGCGCGGGTTAGAAGCTCGAGCGCATTTTCCGGCTGTTTATTCTGCAAAAATCGCCGGGCGACCTCCAGAACCAGTGCTTCATTTTCTGGATCGCGCAGCGCGGCTTGATGATATTCTTTGAGCGCAGCCTCGGGTTTTTCGGCAACTTCTTCAATCACGCCCGCAGCGTAATGAGCGTGAGCCTCGGCTAATCTTTGTAGCGAAGCTTCACTGGCTGACCGGTTCGCGCTATGTGGAACAGAGCGGCTCTTTTGTTTGGCAGGAAGTGAGCTTCTGCAGCCTGTAACAAGCAGACAAACAGCGATAACGGCAGCCCAATATCTGTTACATGGCAGCATCTGGGAAATAACCTCCGGCGCCCGCATTCTGCGGGTGGCGCACATTTTATCGGCAGCCCCCAAAGCGGAGACTACTTTTGCCAGGTGCGCTTTTTGTGACGATTGGCGCGCAGTTTCTTGCGCCGCTTATGTTTGTTAATTTTTGCTTTCCGACGTTTCTTGAGTGAACCCATAATTAATATAGCTCGACCGCACCCAAAGCGTGCGGGAGGAAAGCGACGGCGTCAAGATTGTGTTTCACACAAAAAGGAGGGCGCCGGCTGCCTCACGCTTTCATCGATCAATCAATGTTATTCTAAACCAAAAGCAGCCAGGCTCAGTACACGACTTTGTTTAAGGGATATTCGATAATTCCCTCGGCCCCCGCCACTTTAAGAGCGGGAATCATTTCGCGCACAATGTGTTCATCAATAATCGTTTCTACAGCAACCCATCCTTCGTGGCTCAGATTTGAGATGGTCGGATTTCTGAGGGCGGGAAGAGTTTGAAGCAACCTTTCCAGATTTTGGCGCGAGACGTTCATTTTTAAACCCACTTTGCTTTCCGCTTCCAATGCTCCCTTGAGCAGGAGGGAGACGGTCTCCATTTTTTTACGCTTCCAAGCGTCTTTCCAGGCAGCATGATTTGCAACCAGGCGCGGAGTTGAACTGAGCAACGTATCCACAATGCGCAGTTTGTTGGCGCGCAAAGAAGAGCCTGTCTCAGTGATTTCTACAATGGCATCGACCAATTCATGTGCTTTCACCTCTGTGGCGCCCCAGGAAAACTCGACCTCAGCTTTGACCTTGTGGTGACGCAAGTATTTTTTGGTCAAGTTGACCACCTCGGTGGCAATGCGTTTTCCGCGCAAATCTTTTACACTTTTGATGGGCGAATCCTCCGGCACAGCCAGGACCCACCGCGCGGGTTGACGCGTCGCTTTGCTGAACTGCAACTCCGAAATTTCGTGAACTTTTGATCCGTTCTCCTGAATCCAATCATAACCGGTGATGCCACAATCCAGATAACCGTGTTCGACATACCGGCTAATTTCCTGCGCCCGAATGAGCCTAAGCTCCAACTCGTCATCGTCCACATAAGGGACATAGGAACGGCTGCTCACGGAAATGTTAAAGCCAGCCTTAGCCATTTTTTCGATGGTGGCATCCTGCAAACTGCCTTTGGGCAGTCCAAATCTCAAAATCTGCTTCGTTTTATTTCTGCTCATGTGCTGACTCGTTATCAGGCATTAACTCATAGTGGATGACGCGGCGAAGAACCTGACTTTTTCAGCCGCCTTCAAAAACAACCCGTCTTCCTTGCAACTTCACCTGGTCCCGGGCGATCGCCGCGATGCACTGAGGATAGAGCTCGTGCTCCGCGGCATGGATCCGCTGATGCAGCGTCTCGGCTGTGTCATTTTCCAGCACCGGAACAGCCTTTTGCGCAATGATAGGTCCGGAATCCACTCCGGCATCGACAAAGTGTACACTGCAACCGGTTATCTTGACACCATATTGAAGCGCCTGTTTCCAGGCTTCCAGTCCGGGGAAGGAGGGCAAAAGCGACGGATGAATGTTAACGATTCTTCCCTGGAACGCTCGAAGGAATTCCCCTTTCAAAACTCGCATGAATCCTGCCAGTGCGATCAAGTCCACCTTCGCATCATTTAAGGCTTGCACAAAGGCCATCTCCGCCTGGTCGTCGAGCTTTGTCCGAAATTTTCCTGGCGGAATAAATTGGGCGCGAATTGCGCGCTCCCGTGCGCGCTCGAGAATGCCGGCGGATTCGAAGTCGCTTAAAACGACCACTACTTCAGCTGAGATTTTGCCGACGGCGCATGCATCCGCAATTGCGGAAAAATTGGATCCCTGGCCTGAACCCAACACCCCGATTCGGAATTTTCGCTCGCCACGCACGCGGCTTACTTACAGGCAGTGCTTGTGGCAAACAAGCTTCATTTGGCAACAGGCACGCGGCGGGAGGGCTCTGGATCTGGAGGGGGAAACGCATTCCTGCTGCAGGTGGCGTGACAACACGCGGCGCGATCTCGCTACTGCTTTAGTTGCAGATCGTCCGGCTTAACCCCTCGCTTGAACTTTCCGAACCCAAACCATGTTGGGTGGTATTCACCGACATAATCGATATTGGCATTGCTTGAAATTTTGTCTTCCAGGCCACAAGCCCAGTAACAGGCATTGACCACCAGTCGTCGGAGCCCTTCATTCTCCAGATCCACTGCTGCGCCCATTGTCGTGGCAACTATTCTCGAGGCCTTCCCATTTTCACCAACGAAATTCCTTTCCCAGACCAGAGGCATCAAAGGCTGGTTTTTGGGGCCATCTACCGGAGGATCATTCGGTTTCATGCCTGAAAGCACCTGTCCCCAGACGAGAACTTTCGTGTCCTTCCCCAGGTGAGTGACTGTATACACATCAGTCGGTCCCCAGATGTCTTTGACACCCCGCAAAATTGGATGGTCGGTGAATTCCTGGTTGATAAGTCCACGGGTGCTTTCCTTTCCATGATCGCCGTGATGGCTTACCCAGGTTTCACCCAGCACCTGCTGTCCGAATCCGCCGGGCCACTGTTTATTTTGCCAATCGTACACCGCGTAAGGGCTTTGCTTATTACTGCCATAGGCGAACGCGTGTGTGCTGGTACGCAAGGCCACGATAGGTTTGCTCGCTTTCAGATACTCCACGAAGTGTTTCATTTGGGAATCCGGCAGTTCCCTGAATCGAAGCCCCATCACACACAAATCGGCCGAATCCAGCGCCTCGATTCCTGGAATGTTTGTCTGGGTAACCGGGTCAATGACGCCCTCGCTTGGTTTTATTGGGAATAAAACGGTGCATTTGAATCCATGGCGTACGGCAAGAATCTTCGCAAGCATGGGGAGAGCCTCTTCAGAACGATACTCCTCATCTCCACTGAGAAATACGATGTGCTTGCCGTTGCCTGGTCCATGACCAGCGGGATAAACGACCCAATCTGCCGCGAAAGCGGGGCCGAACCATAGGATTTGTAGAAGAACGAGCAGCGCGCCAAAACACCGGATGGTTTTCATCATTGGATTATTTGAAGATTCATAACCATTTGTCCGGGAACAAACAATGGAAAACATGCGACCCAAGAACGCCACAAGGTGCGAGTGACACGGTAACGAAGCAAAACTGCTACGAGGAGCACACCAAATGATAATTTTTGCATTTTGAACACCAAGGCCGCGAAGGAGCGCGAAGAAGAAAAACCACCCGAACAAGATGAACGACAGGGGTCAGTGACACAGAGGAAACGGTTAGAATCCGGCACAGCCAGCAGTTCAAGAAGCAGCGATCCTTACTTCTCCTTGCAACCCGCCTTTGCGCCTAAAAACCCGCCACAAATCAAGATCACCAAAATCGCCGGGCGCGGCGAGGTCGGGATAAGTCAACTGCCCACGCTGGAGAACCATGAGACCTTGTCTGTCCACTTGGATGACGCGCCCCTGGAGTATCAAGGAGCGGACTGGTACGAAGTCATCATCGAATGGCAATGAGAGCGCAAACTACTCAGCGCTCTGCCCTCGCTCTCCCGCCCTTCCTAAGTTTTGCGTCTGGGTGCCGTGGATTTAAAGAGCCATATGCCGCGTTCAGCGCCCTGGTCCACCTCTCGGCCAGCGCCTTGGCCTGATGGTCCATCCCTGCAAACAGATCTGGGTGGCACTCTTTCACCCGCTTCCTATAGGCCGCCTTGATTTCCATCAGCGAGGCCGAAGGCGATAGGCCCAGAATCTCGTAAGCGCTAAGCTTTTCGGGATCGTTCACTGGCACCCCTTGCGGAGGAGGAGGCTCAGGACTCGGCCTGGCCGGCTCCTGCCATTTCCGTCCCCTCGGCTCTTGCTCAAGAATCAAGCGCAACCGCAGTCGGAACGGCCCCATCAAAGTTACCCGACATCCATCCTCTCCCAGAAACAGAACGCCATCCAAAAGGGACAAATGCTCCCTGAGCCGTTCCTGCGTCACTTGTGAGCAATGCCGTATCAGCTCCTCCCACGTAATCGCTGCGTTGTGCCCGGCCAGATAAGCCAGGGCCCGCGCGCAGGCAGCGACGTTCAATTCTCCTAGCTGCCCGCAACTCCGGACCTGCCGGATTCCCTCCATGACAAGTCGCGGACCGATCGAGCTGATATCCTTAATAATCCAAAACCCCATTGGATCCATGACGAGATCAAGCCTGTGCTGCATGCCTTTCATGCTGCGAGCAAAGAACCACACCGTTAGGCCGAACGCAGCCAGCCACAACCAGCGGACCGAGGCGACGTACCCGCCGAGAACAGATAGGAGGGTATAAATCAAGAGGGTGATCGACAGGAACACAACCGCCCCGCTGCCCAGAGCCAGTACCGAGATCACCGCTGCCGCCGCCCGATCCCTGCGTCGTTTTTGTTCGAGCCAGCGGGTGATGCCACCTGACACTTCGCTCATCGGCATGAACATAGACAGCAGTCCCGCGCGCCTCAAGGGCTTTGGCCCGTGCCTCATGAACCGCTACATGAAGGCTCCAGTCACATCACGGGAAGTCTTAATCGCAGGGAGCCGTCCACCGCCTCTGTGCTCTCAGCATCTCTCTTGCAAAACCTTGCAACCGTGGTTTACTGACCGCATGGACTTACCAGCATGTCCACCGTCCCAACCGCTCTGCTACCTTTCCGAAGATTCCTGGACTTTTCGCGCGGATGTCCGTCGTCCAAATTATCCGGCAAAACTGCCCGAGAATTCCGCCAGTATTATGATCGCAGGCCAAACAATTTGTTAATCCTGGTTTCGCATTGCCCGTTCTATGAACAAGCATTTACAGCAATTGCCACTATGGTTGTGCACGTTTCTGGCTGGAGCTGCTCTTCTGGTTAATGCCGCAGGCTCCGAACCCAGCGACCTGCTCCAGGCCGACGAGTATTCGAAAGAAGGACTTCAGATGGAGTGCCAACCCGTGAAGACGAAATTCGTCATTGGTGAATCAGTTATCTTGCGGTGCTCTATTACAAATAGTACAGGGAGCGAGAAACGTATCAGATCTTATCTTCCGCGTGCCCACTTTCGTTTTATCGAAAATGAAATGACCTGGCTTAGCGGGTCATCACCAGAGGTCACTCTGCAGATTCGTCCTCCGATCAAGAGCAATGAGTTTGAAATTCTTCTGCCAGCGCACACCCAGCTCGACATCTTGTTAACCCTTAGTTCGGCCCGTGCCCAGGTGTTTAGGGGGATGCTTGTTTATGACCCCGCCCTCCATGGCGGCGGCTTTTTCGGCAGCGATGCGATAGAGAAGGCCAGGCGGGCTTGCCTTTTCTCCAAGACGTTTGAATACGAGGTGACACATGCGGAGACGAAAAGATGAATCGGAAGCCGAATCATGCTGCCTCAGCAAAGGCGTGGTCTCGCCCGTGTTCGGGAGATCGTTTCCATGCGCGGAAATCCGGGTTCACCTTGATCGAACTGCTGGTCGTTATCGCGATTATCGCCATCCTTGCGGCAATGCTGCTTCCTGCTCTGGGCCGGGCTAAGGAAACAGCTAAGCGGACTCAGTGCATCAACAACAATCATCAACATGCCTTGGCTTGGGCGATGTATGTGGAAGACAACCGGAACACCTATGCAATCACAACCGGTTGGGGGGATTTCGGCGGTCAAAGAGGCAAACCCACTCCGACAACACTTTGGCTGGTGCCCTATTTCGGAATTTATAGCGACACCACGAATCGTCCTTTGAACCAATACGCCTCGGCTGTGCAAAGCTGGCACTGCCCCTCGGACCAGGGCGACCCGAATTACGGAGCCAAGGATTGTTTTCTGGAATACGGCAACAGCTATTGCACGCAATGGGCCAGTGATCCCTGGGGCGTCAAACACGTCACTGACCAACCCGGGGGCCAACCCATCAAAGGCTCGGAAGTCGCCGTCCGGCCCGCGACCAAGATTATCCAGGGTGACTGGATTTGGGAAAATGCGGGGTTTGATCCTTCCAAGAACCTGCCCTGGCATAGCTACAAGAACCAGCGACGTTACGTAATGCTGTTCGGGGACAACCATGTGGAGTTTTTTGGATTCCCCAGGACGATCAGTGATACGGCACCGGTCAGCATCTCAAATCCCTACTGGTAACTCTCTGTAACAGAGTCATGGCAGCTACACTTGTTATGCCGAACCGAAGCGGTGGCGGCAGTTAAATTATTATTTCCGCGAAGGAAAATACTCGATGCACCCCGATGATTGGCGCTTATTTCTCGACTTCGCCGACAAACAGTGGGGCAAGCCCTAACGAGCTGGCAGCCAAATCTCGTTCGTCAAATTCTCCGACGATTATTTGACATTGACAACCTTGGCTTCGTCTGAGAAAACCAAGCCGGTATTCTGTAAACGCAATGCAACTTGTCCGGAATTTCAAGGAGTTATTGTCTAAAATCAAATTGTAATCATCAGTCTGTTCAGGCTGAGCATCAAGAGCCATTGAGGAGCCGGAGGAAGCAAAGAAAACCCACTATTTCGAATTGGAAAAACCATGAATAACATTTGCAAAACCCTTAAAAACATTTTCGGTTTTTCTTTGACCCTTGGCCTTTTGTGCGCCGCGCCATTTCGCTTGTTCGCTCCGCCGCCGGTATGCACGAACACGGTGCAAAATACCCTCGACAGCGGGCCCGGCTCATTACGGGCGGCGTTGGCCAGCGCCAGCAACGGGGACACAATTACCTTTTGTCCTGGTATAACCGGCAGCATTACGCTAACCAGTGGCCAGTTGGTGGTCAGCAACAGTGTCAAGATCCTCGGCCCCGGGCCGGCGAACCTGGCGATCGGCCGCGCGACGGGCAGCCCGACCAGCAGGATAATCTACGTTACCTCGAACCACATCGTTACCATTTCCGGCCTGGCCATTACGAATGGCAATGTTGTTGGCACCTTCGGCGGCGGCATTTACAACGACCACTCGATGCTGACCGTCAGCAACTGCACCATCAGCGGCAACTCCGCGGCTCATGGCGGTGGTATCTACAGCGACGGATCGGGCCTGGGTGGCAGCAACGCGACGTTGAACGTAATTGCCAGCACCTTCAACAACAACACCGCTGTGGAAGCAGGCGGCGGCATTTTCAACGAAGGCGATGGTTCCGGCCACGCGGCGCTGCATGTAACCGGCAGCACTTTCAACCACAACTCGGCCCCGGCCGGAGAGGGCGGCGCCATCGAAGATCACTACGGCAGCGGATTTCCTGAGATGACGCTAATGGCCAGCACCTTCAGCAGCAACTCCGCTACCTTCTTCGGCGGTGCTGTCGCATCCTCCGGCCTACCGCCTGGCCCGGATGACGACATTGCCGCAGGCAAGCTGATCGCCAATTGTACATTCAACGGCAACACGGCTCCCTCTGGAGGCAGCATCCATAGCATGGGCGCAGCGATAGAGATCGGAAGCACGATTTTGAACGCCGGTGGCACGAATGCGAACCTTGGCACCAATTTCGGCGGTTCGTTCTTCTCTTTTGGCTACAACCTCACCAGCGATGGTGGCGGCGGTGTTTTTACCAACTCAACGGACATCACCAACACCGACCCGCAGCTCGGCCCGTTGCAGGACAACGGTGGGCCCACTTTAACCTATGCGCCATTGTGCGGCAGCCCGGCCATTGACAAGGGCAGGAACTTCATTTTTGGCACGCTCGAGGACCAGCGCGGCGCACCACGGATCTTTGACGATCCCAACGTCCCGAACGCCAGCGGAGGCGACGGCACGGACATCGGCGCGGTCGAGTCCCCCATATTCGCTTACGTCGTCAGCAACACGAACGATTCCGGTCCGGGCAGCCTGCGCCAGGCGGTTCTCGATGCCAATGCCCACGCGGGCATGGACGCCATCGAGTTCGTCACCAACGCCTACGGTACAATCAAGCTAACCAGCGGCGAACTGCTCATCACTGATTGCCTGATTCTCGATGGCCCCGGCGCGACAAACGTAGCTGTGAACGGGAATGCCGCCAGCCGCGTGTTCCACGTCAGTAACAGCATTGTCGCCGCGATCTCCGGCCTGACCATCACGAAGGGATCCGCCGATGGCGCTGGTTATCCGGATGGTTTTGGTGGTGGCATCCTGAACGACCATTCCACTCTGCTCCTGCAGAATTGCAACGTCAGGAGTAACTCTGCTGCTCAGACCGGAGGCATCTTTAATGACGGCAGCTCGACCAAAAGTGCGGCGATGAGCATTGTCAATTGCACGGTCAGCGGCAACAACTCCTTCGGCAGCGGAGCTGGCATCCGGAGCGACGGCTCTGGGGGCGGCAGCGCGACATTGCTGGTCGCAAATAGCACAATCAGTGGCAATTCAACCGAAGTCGCCGGTGGAGGCTTTTATAGCCTGGGGCAGGCAGCGTTGACCCTTTACAACTGCACGCTTAGTGGCAACAACGGTCCGCATGGCAGTGGCATTGCCAATCTTGGCACCACGCTGATCCTTGGCAGCACCATCCTCAACGCGACAGGCCCGGACAGGTTTACGAACAGTATCATCAACAACGGTTCCGGTTCGGTCGTATCGCTCGGTTATAACCTCAGCAGCGATGACGGTAGTGGCTTCCTCAATCAGCCCACCGACCAGACTAACACCGCCCCAATGCTTGGCCCGTTGCAGTTGAACGGCGGACAAACGCCGACTCACGCGTTGCTGTGCGGCAGCACGGCCATTGATGCCGGTACAAATTTCTCGGGCTCAACTACCGACCAGCGTGGTCTTGCCCGCGCAGTGAACGATCCTGGAGTAGCCAATGTTGCCGACGGCACCGATATCGGCGCATTTGAGGCGCAGACGCCTCCAGCCTGCAACAATCCACCCGTCGCTGTCTGCACCAACGTGACCGTCTCAGCCGACTCCAATTGCGTCGCTAATGCCTCAATTGACAACGGCTCCTACGATCCCGACGCCGGCGATTCGATCACCAACAGCGTCCAAACTCCCGTCGAGCCTTACAGCCTCGGCACCAACGAAGTGGTGCTAACCGTCACCGACAGCCACGGCGCTTCCAGCTCCTGCACCGGGCTTGTCTTCGTGGTCGATACGACCCCGCCGACGATCCATTGTCCCACCAATATCGTGGCCACCAATGACTCAGGCCAATGCTCCGCCCTGGTCAATTACACGGTGAAAGCTGATGACAACTGCAGCTCAGTGACTCTCAGCGAGGATTTCCCCAGCGGCTCAACGTTCTCGAAAGGCACCAACACCGTTACGGTTATAGGTGTGGATGTGGCTGGTAACACCAACACCTGCATCTTTACCGTGACAGTTCTCGACAACGAAGCCCCGCTGGTCATGTGCCGGCCCGCGCCCAATCCGTCGGGCAAGGTCTCGGAGCCGGGCAAAAATGGCAGCGGCGCTAATCCCAGCGGCTATTATCAAGTGCTGACCAAGGACAATTGCGACGCCGCTCCGAAAATTTACATCAAGGATACCAAGAGCCCGTTCGTAGCTGGCCCGTTTAAAGACGGCGACATCGTGCGGCTTAAACGGGCTGGCGCCGCTCCATCTTCCGTTCCGGGCAGCGCACCGGTTGTAGCCACCATCAGCCTGAAGGGTAACGGGCTTGCTGTAGCCCAGGACGCCGACGGCAACCGGACTCCTGATGCCAGCGGCTGCGTCATGGCCGTGTCGCAAAAATGACGGGTTTATATCAATCAATCGTTCAATGGGAGAAGTTATGAGATTACTAAAGACTCAAATAAAACTGTTCGTGGCCGTTGCACTCATGTTCCGCGTCGGCGATTACGCCAAAGCTGGTCCGCTCAATCCGAGTGACTTCGCTTCACTTGGCCCGAACCCGTTCACGGCATCGGGAACGGTCAATATTAACACGGCCTCGACGCCTCCGGTATTAACGAACGCCAACTCGACGACTATCAATGGCGTCGTCTCGAATGGGATTGCCGTATTCACCTTCGACCAAATCACGATTGGCGCGGGTGTGACGGTGAATGGAGTGCGGAATGCCGGCTCGCGTCCGCTGGCGCTGTTGTCGCATGGAGGAATCACAAACGCAGGCACGATCAATCTGAGCGGCGGCGCGGGGGAGACAGGAATCGGCGACACGCAATATCAGGGCGTCAAAGGTGGCAATGCCGGACCGGGTGGCGGTGGTGGCGGCGGTGGCGGGAGTCTAGGGGCGGCTGGCGCCGGCGGATTCGGCTACGTGAATGGAGGAAACGCCAGCCCGGGTGGTGATTACCCTCAATTCGGTGGAGGCGGGGCTGGCGGCAGCGTCGAGCCGGGCGGGGGTGGCGCGGCAAGGTTAACCGGAACCATTCCAACCGACGGTGGCGGCGGTGCATTTGGCGGCAACGGCGGCAACTCGATTGAATATCAGGGCCAGATCGGCCCCGGAGGCACGAACTACGGTGACCTGGGGCGGAAGTTGGAAGGGGGCAGTGGCGGGGCTGGTGGCAGCAGTAGCGACCACTTTAGCGGCGGTGGTGGGGGTGGCGGTGGCGGGGCGGTCGAGATCGGCGCGCTGGGGAATATCAGCCTTGGTGGAATGATTCTGGCCAGTGGCGGGAATGGCCTCGAAAGCGATTTCTCGGGAGGCGGTGGCGCGGGCGGTGGCATTCTCGTTCACGCGCAGACGGTTTCGCTCACCGGTTATCTGAACGCCAGTGGTGGATTCAGCAGTCCCAGAACCGACAGCGATTTGTCGAACCCCGCCTTCGGAGGAGGAGGAGGAGGAGGACGTGTGCTTATTATCACCGCTGATGGCACGCTGGCCAGCGGCAGCCTCGCCGACAATTTCGTCAACGTGCTCGGTGGCACGAATGAGGTCTCCCCTCCGGGTCAACCGGGTGTGAAGCAGCTTTGCGCTGCCACCTTCACAGTAACGACGACCGCCGACAGCGGCGCCGGCAGTTTGCGGCAAGCGGTTATGGATGCAAACGTTTGTCCTGGCAGCGCCACGATTACCTTCGCCCCAAGCGCGTACGGCACGATCACATTGACCAACGGGGAGTTGTTCATCACAAACGACCTCTCCATCCTCGGCCCCGGCGTGACCAACGTTACTGTCAACGGCAATCACACCAGTCGTGTGTTTTATATCAATCCCAGCAACACGGTCACCATTGCCGGGTTAACCATCACAAACGGGAATGTTGGCGGTCAATTGGGAGGCGCTATCCGCAACGACCACGCCACATTGACTGTGAGCAATTGTGTCATCACCGGCAGCTCGGCAGCCGACGGTGGCGGGATTTTGAACGACGGTAACGGTGGCCGCGGGGCGAGTCTGACGATAATCAACAGCACTCTTAGCCACAATTTTGCTGTTGAAACAGGCGGGGGCATCTATAGCGACGGACAACGCAACACGACGACGCTGAGTGTGATCGGAAGCTCCATCAGCGACAACTCGGCAGGGGACGCCGCCGGTATCTTTAACCGTGCTGACAGCGGGACCGTGACGGCGTTGCTGCTCGACAGCACGGTCAGCGGCAACTCTGCCACTGGCAACGGCGGAGGCCTCTGGAGCGCCACCATTTCAGGGACCAATGAATTGATGGTGATCAACAGCACCTTCAGCAGCAACGTGGCATCGAACCACGGCGGCGCCATTGTGCACTCGATTGATTTGGGGGCCTCGCGTTCGACGTTGACAATTCTCAACAGCACCTTCAGCGCGAACTCCTCTCCAGATGGCGCCAGCATTGTCAACCTGGGCAAGACGAACGTGGGCATCCAGGCGACACTACAGATCGGCAGCACGATTCTCAATGCCGCCAACTCTGGCATCATCTCGAACAGTTTCGGTTCGATCGTTTCGCTCGGTTACAACCTTAGCAGCGACAGCGGCGGCGGTTTCCTGGATCAGTCCACCGATCTGACAAACTCCAACCCGATGCTCGGACCGTTGCAGGACAACGGCGGGCCGACGTTTACCCATGGGCTACTCTGCGACAGCCCGGCGCTTGACGCCGGCACCAACTTCCTCAACCTGGCCAACGATCAGCGCGGGCCAGGCTTCCCGCGCTCGTTCGACTCTGCGACAGACATTGGCGCATTCGAGGGAACGCAGCAAAGCTGCAATCAGCCGCCGGTCGCGCTGTGCACGAACGTGACTGTTTCGGCCGGCACGAACTGCATGGCGGACGCCTCAATTGACAACGGCTCGTTTGATCCCGATGTCGGCGATTCCATCACCAACAACGTCCAGTCTCCCGTCGGTCCCTATTCATTGGGCACGAACACAGTCGTTCTTACGGTCACCGACAGCCATGGCTCGTCGAGCAGTTGCACGGGACTTGTGTTCGTGGTGGACACCACGCCGCCGATTATCCATTGCCCGACCAACATGGTCACCACGAATGACTCCGGTCAATGCTCGGCTGTTGTCAACTATGCCGTGTCTGCCGATGACAACTGCAGCTCGGTCGATCTAAGCGAAGACTTCCCCAGCGGTTCCACATTCTCCAAAGGCACCAATACCGTCACAGTGACTGGTGTGGATCTGGCCGGCAATACCAATACCTGCACCTTCACCATTACAGTGGTGGACAAGGAGGCCCCGTTGGTGATGTGCCGTCCCGCGCCCAATCCCTCCGGCAAGGTCTCTGAGCCTGGCAAGGGGGGAAATATCAACCCCAACGGGTACTATCAATTGCTGGCCAAGGATAACTGCGACGCGAATCCTGCGATCTATGTTAAAGATACAAAGAGCGGCTTTGTAGCCGGGCCGTTCAAAGATGGAGATATTGTCCGACTGAAACATGCGGGAGGTGCTGCATCTTCGGTAGCGGGCACCGTGCCGGTTGCGGCGGTTATCAGTCTGAAAGGCAACGGATTGGGGGTCGCGCAGGATGCCGATGGCAATCGGACAGCAGACGCCAGCGGTTGCGTGATGGCCGTCTCGGTGAAATGAGTGTCCAAACGCTTCGCGATCATCAGTTGCGCAACAAACCGCGCGAAGCGTTTGGAGTGCGGCGCATCCCGCCGCTTTTCTTATCGGTTCCTGCGATTGCGTTGCTCCTTGGCCTGTTATGGCCGGCACTTGCGGCGGCTGTTGTCGCTCCCGGACCGGATGCTTTCGGTTACACCGTTGCCGCGACCACCAATTTCAGCTTTCTCCAAATCACCAATGGCAGCACGCGCGTATTGTGGTTCACGGATGATGCTGCCGTGACAAATGTGAGCATTGGTTTCCCGTTCAACTTTTACGGTGCCAGCTATAGCAATGTCTCGTTCAATGCAAATGGCTTAATTACATTCGGCGGAGCCACCACAGCCTATTCCAACGTCAATTTCACAACTACCTCGCCATCCCCCAATTTGCCGTGCATCGCCGTGCTCTGGGACGATTGGGAAACACATTCTGTCGGCTCCGATGGTGTCTATTACAAAACCATCGGTACCGCTCCCGACCGGCAGTTCGTCGTGCAGTGGAACAAAGTCATCCCGGTCAACGGCACCGGGACCAATGCCGTGACGTTTCAGGCGCGGCTCTTTGAAGGTGGCAGCCGGATCCTTTTGTCATATTGGCAGGTAGTGGTGGTCGAGAGCAATCTCGTCGCCAGCCTCGGCGCGGGGGCCACGGTGGGGATACGCGCCGCCAGCGGCCAAACCAATAATCGAGATCTCCAGTGGTCGTACAATCAGGGAGCGATCACCAATGGTTTGAATTTGCTCTTCGCCCCGCCTGCTTCCAACCAGCCACCTGTTATCAACGCCGCCTCGATCAGTCCTGGAACGCCCACCCGGACCAATTCGCTGCTGGCTGTGGTGACTGGCGCAAGCGACCCGAACGGCGATCTGATCAATTACGTCTATCAATGGCAACAATCCACAAATAACACGGCGTTCAATAACATAGCTGGCCAAATATCAAGCACGCTTGGCACCGCCATGACTCAGGCCGGTAGTTACTATCGTGTCCTGATTACTCCAAATGACGGGTTGTCCAATGGCCCGCTGTTTACCACTGCATCTGTCCGTGTGGCACTGGACGCCGACGCCAATGGAATGAATGACGATTGGGAAGTGAGATACTTCGGACGGATTGGCGTGGATCCGAAAGCCGACCCCGATGCCGACGGCATGTCCAATAGCGCCGAGTATCTCGCAGGGACCAATCCGACCAATAGCGCTTCTTTGCTGCGTATCATCTCATTGACAGTCACTGGGGAAAACGTCGCTGTGAGTTGGACAACAGTCCCCAACAAGGGCTACATCGTTCAGACAAATTCAACTTCAGGCGGCGGGTTTGTGGATTTCAGCCCATTAATTGTAGTTTCTGGCGCAGGCGAGGGCATGACGAACTATTTGGACTTGAACGGGCGTGCGAATGGGATGTTTCGATTCTATCGGGTTCGCCTGGCGCCTTAAAAAGCAGTGCTGCAGCGGCTGTAAGAGCAGCGGAATCGATTAACCTCTTTCTTCCTGGTAACAATCTTTTGCCCGCAAAGCGGGCCACGTAACCGGTCAGTGAAAGCGGGCGGAGCGCGGACTTTAGTCCGCAGCAAGCTCCGTCGGCGCAAACAAGCCGCGAATCAGGGTGTGTTCGGACACTGCTGCGGACTAAAGTCCGCACTCCGCCCGCTGTGACTGAGGCCATACCGGGCCAACACCAATTCAATTGCCATGAACAAACAAGCTGCTAACGTCGGTTATGCGTGCAAGAAATGCCCTCAAAATGAGACTCACCTTGGTCGCGCTCATTGCGCTCTCGTTGTCTAACGCCCGGTTCTTTACCGCCGTTGCTCAACAGGTAGTTTTTACAAACTACAGCTATCATTTGGGAAGCTTTCCGCAATCGGTCGCCGCTGGGGATGTCAATGGTGACGGCTACCCCGATTTAATCGCCGGGAATACCTTGGATGGCACAATGACAGTGCTAACCAATAACGGGAGCGGCATTTTCGGCACCAATGCAACGTTTCCTGCCGGACCAGGCTCCCTGTTTTGTGTCGCGATCGCTGATATCAATGGCGACAACAAACTGGATCTGATTGGGGCCAATCAGTCCCCCAAGACGCTGGTGGTGCTGACAAATAATGGCAGCGGCAACTTTAGCTCCAACGCGACGGTCAATCTGGGCAGCAGCCCGAATTGGGTGGTGGCGGCCGACCTCAATGGCGATCACAAAGCGGATTTAGTCGCAGCAACGACATTCACAGACAACCTGATGGTGTTTACCAACAATGGCAGCGGCATTTTTGTTTCCAACGCGACGCTCAATGTGGGCAGTTACCCGTATTCGGTCGTGGCGGCGGACACCAGGGGCAGTGGCCGGCTTGATTTGATTTGCCCCAATTATAACGACAACACACTGACAGTGCTGACAAACGATGGCAGCGCCGGATTTACCTCCAACGTCACATACTCCGTGGGCATCCATCCTTATCGCGTTATTTCAGCCGATGTGAACGGTGACGGCAAGCCTGACCTGATCACCGCCAACTCCGGGGATGACACGCTGACAGTACTGACAAATGACGGCGCAGGTGGTTTTGTTTTGAGCGCCACGCCACACGTTGGCACAAAGCCCGAGTCTGTGGCAGCAGCCGATCTCGACGGCGACGGCCTGCTCGATTTGATCAGCGCCAACCAATTGGACAACACGCTCACAGTTCTAACGAATAACGGCAACGGAACCTTTGGTTTCAATGCCACTCTCAACGTGGGTACAAATCCGGTTCACGTCATCGCGGTAGATCTCAATGGGGATGGCAAACGGGATTTGGCGTGCGTCAACCTGGACAACACACTGACGGTGCTGCTCAATTTAACGCCTTTTCCGCCCGCGCCGTTTTTGGGTCTTGGCTCGGCGGGCAGCGGGCAAACGGGCTTGTTCTGGCCAGCCTCGGCGACGAACTATATCCTGCAAAGTTCTACGGATCTGACCAACTGGACGGCGGTGACCAACGGCGCTCCTGTCATCGGCGTCATCGTAACCAACGCATCGCCAACGTCATTCTTCCGGTTGAGGAGGCCGTCAGATGACTGAAGAAATTGTAATATTCTATTGTGCTGGACCTGCTCCAGAAACGTCGGCGGCATGGCTAAGGGGAAAGTCGTCCTAAGCTAAGGCCGTGAGCACAGAGCTCTGCGGTTCAGTATTGGCTATCTGGCCGTAGTCCAGCTTGATAATGCGATCGGCAGTATCGAAGTATTTATCGTCGTGAGTAATAACGAGCACGGTTTTTCCGCGCGCTTTTAGTTCGGGCAACAGTTGCATGTAAAAAACATCTTTGAAGAGCGGGTCTTGATCGGAAGCCCATTCGTCGAAGAGATAGAAGGCGCGATCTTCCAGGTAGGCGGTCAGAAGCGCCAGGCGTTTGCGTTGCCCTTGCGAAACTGCTGTTGTGGAGAGGGTGCCGTTGTTAATTTTGACTTTGTGCTCCAGGTGCAGTTGTCGCAAGTATTCCTTGCCTTGGGCGTCGAGATCTACGCCTTCCAAGCCGAGCAGGTTATCGAACAGATAAAAATCCCCGAAGACTACGGAAAATAGCTGGCGATAATCGTCGCGGTTGTTGGCAGTGACAGGTTTTCCATCCAGCAGGATTTCGCCCGCTTCCGGCACGTACAATCCGGTGATGATCTTAGCCAGGGTGGATTTGCCGCTGCCATTGCCCCCGACCAGAAACACCAGTTCGCCGGGCTGAAAAGTCAGGTGGATTGGCCCGACAGCGAAATGGCTGTCATCCTGTTCGTGGTGGTAGGAATGGACAACACCGGCCAATTCAAGCCGCTCGAAGCTCATTCGCCCTTCTTGTGGGATTGCGGGGCATGCCTCGGTGGAATGCTCATTCAGAGAGATCCCCAGGCTTTCCACTTTGCGCAGCGCCACATTAGCACGGCCAAATAATGAAAGACTGCTCATGACTCCAGCCAGTGGTCCCATCATGTAGAGAGTTGTGATGACGTAGCCGGTGAGAGTTTCCGAGCTGAGATTCATCATCCTGGGAATAAGAAATAAAATCAAACCGATCAGGGCAAAGTAAAGAAGCTGGCTCCAGCTTTGAGCGGTAATGAAGCGCACTTCAGCAGCAACGTTGTGCTGCTGATAAGCCTCGGTGGTTGCCTCGATGTTTTGGGAAAAAAAGGCGCCACGACGACTGCGGTGCAGCTTGAGTTCCTTGATCCCTTCGGTGAGCGCGCGGAATGAGCGAAAAAGCTTATCCTCCTCCTCGCGCGCAAGGTTCAGGAATCGAAATGCGCTTGTGACGATCAGCCTGTAACCAATGGCTCCAATCACAATCAAACCGAAGACCGCCAGTAAAATCCGCCAGGAGAGCACGCCGAAGTAAACAGCGCCGCCTAATAAGATGGCGATATTCACGCTGACCAGCGGGATGGCAAGCAGAGCCTGGGTAATGTTGAATACGTCATCGGTCAATGCGACCATCACGCGAGCAGCGCCAATTTCCTCGAACTCGCGCAAAGGAACGGCGAGAATCTTGCGGATCAAATCACGCCGCAGGTTGCTAATTGCGCCTTGAGAAAAGCTCGCCAGCAACGCCTGGGAGATAAAATTGGTAACGACCTTGCCGATACCAAGCGCGATAAAAGCCCAGATCAAGGTAGCGCCTGAAGAACGATTTTTGGCCAGGCCTGCGTTTACCAGAGCAATGAGCCCGGTATTGCAAGCGCCGCTGAGCAACGCTGCCAGTGTAGTGACAAACATCATCCCACCACAGGTGCGCAGAATAAATTTGATTAAAATCATGTATGCGGAAGGAGTTGTTTTTCCGGCTGTGTCGAGGAGACAAGATCACTCGAGGAGATTTCAGACGTTCCGGGCTCCTGGGATTTGCCCAGCGCCGCCGTCAGCTCTCGCGCCAAATGTTGCACGTTTGGTTCGACAAATATGCTTTCGTGGGAGCCGGGGATTGGTTCCACTTTAACACCGGCTTCGGCCACTTTGCCCCAGCAGAAGTCTTCCTCTAATGAACTGAACAATGGCTGACCGCGCGTGCGGAACAGCGTGACGCAACCCGGGTAAGGTTTTTGGACGTGCTCAACGAGCGCATTCAGATGGATTTTCCAAAGATTGAGTTCGTGCTCGGGGAAGAGACGCGGGTCAATGACATCTTCGATATCCACCGACCCGGCAGAATTGCGACGTCCCAGCCGGCCAAATACTTTACGCCCCAGCGCGCGCACCTTGCGCTCGACAAACCTAATCCTGGTGCGGATGTCCAGGGTCGAAAAATCACTCCACCAGTAATGAAGGTTCCGGGCAAAGCGGAAGACGTACGAAGGCCGCCACCAGCTAATCGTTTCATACCCGGCGTTGGACGGGGCACTATCGAGCAATGCCAGCAAGGCAACGCTCTCGCCCTCAAGACGCAATTGCCGCGCCATTTCATATGCGACGTTTCCGCCAAAGCAATAACCGCCAAGATAATAGGGACCGGTGGGTTGAAGCGCGCGCACTTCCTTCAAATAACCCACCGCCATTTCCTCGAGAGTTCGCCACTCCTCCTGACCATTCTGACCACGGGACTTTATCCCATAAACCGGCTGGTCCGGAGGAAGATGCGCGGCGAGATTTGCATAACCCCAGAGGACGTCACCCCCGGCGCCGTGCACCAGGAAAAGAGGAGGCTTGAGGCCCTGTGGTTGGATTGGTACGAGCAATGAGCGCGAAGTTTCATGTTCGTCGTGTCCCAGGATTCCCGCCAACTGCTCGATGGTTGGAGCCTGGAACAACGTCACCAGGGGAAGCTTCCGTTTCGTCAGCTTTTCGATTTCAGCAAACAACCGTACCGCCAGCAATGAATGTCCTCCAAGTTCAAAGAAATTGTCCTGTATGCCCACTCGTTCCACCCGCAGCAATTTTTGCCAAAGTTCGCAGAGCTGGCGTTCGAGATCGGTTCGCGGTGCGACATGCCCACGTTGACCGCCTGCCCGGTGAATGGCCTTGGCCTCAATCCTTTTATGAATCGCCTCCACCTCACAAGCCTCGAATGCCAGTTCTCGGTAGCGATGGAATCTTTGCGATGAAGAAGCCGTTTTGTCGGGTGTGGATTTAATATCCTCGGAAGAAGGAGGTAAATTCTCTGCTCCAGGCGCGTCAAGTCGAGTGCTTTCAGCAACCCCGGCTGGAAAACGGAAAAGATAACCCCCGTTCAACGCCTGACGAAACGGAGTTCCGACCTTCTCCAGAAAATCGAGACCAGGTTTATTCTTATTGGATTTTGTAAAATGAATATCGACCCAGTCCAGGCGATGTTGCTGAGCCAGTTGCCCGAGCCGTGCCAGCATTCGATGCTCAACCCCGCGGCCTAAAACGCGGCAGCTCAGCAAAAAGGTGTCCACCTCCAAGGCTCTGTTTTCGCGGCGATAAATGATTACTCCCACCAGGCCATAATCTCCGAAACGATCGCGCACACTGACGGTGAGCGTCTCTGCTGTGCGCGCGAGAGTCTGTAATTCACTCTCCGTTCTGCGTTGAGTTGTGAAATTGAATTGGTTCGTGCGCTGAGTCAGTTGGGCTACGCGCGGCAATTGCTCGGAGGTAACCGGCTCTATCGCGATTTTGAGTTCCAGCCCGTCCAGAAAATCGTTCAGGCTGACCGCTTGCTCACGAAGTTGCTGGCGCTGCTGGTTTTGCCGGTACATTTCAGTCCGACTCCGATCTTCAGCCGTTGCTTTGAGGTGATCAAACGCCCAACAATGGTTCAGGAACTGAGGGATCCTTTCCGGATCCTCTGGCAACAGCAAAGTAAGAACCTCCGGGCATTGCTCTTGAACAGCGGCGCACTCCACCGGGTTGTCATCAACAAAAATAAAGCTATCGAGTCCCAGCTTCAACTCGCGGGCCAATTCCTTGAGGTTCTCTGGTTTCGAATGCCAGTTGAGGCGCGAAGCGACAAAGTTTTCGAGTCGCAAGGGCATCTCCGCATGGTGTCGGAACACCTGGATCACATCTTCCTCGTTGTTCTTGCTGCAGAGGCACAGGAGCACACCGGCATCTTGCTGGGCTCGCATGAACTCCTGGAGCGCGCGACGAGGCGGGTCCAATCGAATTCCCTCGGGGCCATCCTCGCCACAAACGCCGGTCCAGAGTGTTTGATCGCAATCCAGGGCGATTACTTTAAATGCAGGCCGATTCAAGGCATGCAGCTTGCGAACAATCATTGTGCCCAATGCGGTAAAAAGCATGGGCGTATAAGGCACATGACCTAATTCCTCTCCGCTCGCATCGTAATACTCGGCCACAGGGTACCACTTCCAAAGCTCGTCATGACGCGCCAGATAAACACCGCTGACACCTTCCAGTTCAGCGCTCAAGGATTCTTCGACCTTCGCCAAACGCCTCGCTTCAGGTGAATCGGCGATGATTTTGTTCGAAGGAGGACAAATACAAACCAGGCAGGGAACGGACCAGCGGCCGGCTGTAGATTTAAGCGTTACGGCCAATTCGTTCGCGCTGCGTTGAATGTTATCGCAGCCATCGAGGTGACCTGCCGCCGTCCCAGGGCTCTGCCAATCCTCGAGACGCACCAGCAAGACATTGAGGCCACAATGGTTTTGCGACAATAAGCTGGACGGATCCAATAGCTGCTGAAACACCTGGTTGTAAGGTGCAAACTGGATCTGCGCAGGAAAATCGAGCTCTTTGGTCCAATAACGGAGCGACTCCTCGAGCGGCTCCGCGGTGAATGTCGCCGCAATCGCAATCGTTTGCGGCACGCTACGATTTGAGGCCTTGGCCGCCTGAGTTTCCAGGACACTAGTGAGCTGAATCTCTTTTAATTTTAATTCAGGCGTCTGAGTTATCGACTCGATGGCGCGGCAAATGGACGCGAGGAGTTCTTTAATGGTTTCGTCCTCAAATAATTCTGTCCTGTACTCGCAAGACAATGTGTAACCTCGCTCGTTTTGCTCGGCTTCAAATCTCAAGTCCAGCAATGCGGCTTTCAAGTCTATTGGGATCAGGGCAGACTCGATCGAGTCTGTATGAAAGATTTGTGGCGGAAAGTTTTGTAACAGCAGACCAACGTTATAAAGTGGATTTTGATTCGATGTTCTTTCCGGATTGACAGCCTCAACGATTTTCTCGAACGGACATTCCTGGTGGTTTTGAGCTTCCAGCACAGCCGTTCTAACCTGGAGCAGCGCTTCATGGCTGGTTTCATCACCGTTTATTTCAATCCGAATCGGCAGAAAATTCATGAAGCAGCCGATCAGGTTCTCCAGCTTCTCCTGGCTCCGGCCTGCAACTACCGTGCCGATAACCATTTCCTTTTGACCTGTCCATTTTTGAAGAGTAATACCCAGCGCCGCGAGCAGGACCATAAAAGGCGTCCCCGTCCCACTTAGCGCGGCCATTCTCGCAGTCAGATCATGGCTGAGTTCGATACTCCGGCGCTCTGCTTTACCGCTGGGAGCAGCGGGGTCTGTTTTGTCGGTTGGAAGTTCCAGGCGAGCTGGCGCGCCTTTAAGGCTTTTCTTCCAGTAATTCAGCTCCTTTTCCAGAACGGCTCCTTGCATCCAGTCCCGCTGCCAAATGGCAAAATCTGCATATTGCACCGGCAAAGCTGGAAGCTGCGGCATTGTAGAGCCGTGACAAAAGGCGCGATAAAATTCGGATAATTCCCGGAAAAAGACAGCGAGAGACCACCCATCCGAGATGGTGTGATGCATTACGACAAGGAAAGCGTGCTCCTCTTCGCTGACCTTAACCAGGAGCGCCCGGATTAAAGGCGGGGCAGAAAGATTGAAAGGCACTCGCGCCTCGACACTGAGCAGATCCCCAAGCTGGTTTTCGTCCGCAGCGCTACGGTTTTCCGCTGGCTGTTCGACGTGGCGGATTTTCACTTCCAAGGAAGGCTCAATGATCTGCGTTACGGTACCATTGTCGTATCTGAAACTTGTTCGCAAGGCCTCATGACGTTGCACCACCTGATTCAGTGCTTGCTGCAGCGCGGTTGAATTCAGCGGGCCTTTGAGCCGGAGCGCCATGGGTACATTGTAAGCGGGACTGCCAGGATTTAGTTGATCTAGAAACCACAGTCTTTCCTGGACAAAAGAGAGGAGCAGATTGCCCTCGCGGGACGCTGGCTCTGACGTCGTTGCCAGCTCTTCCTGCTTTTTCCAGCGGCCTTCGGCGAGCGCGTCAGCAAGCGCGCTGATGGTCGGTGCATCAAATAGTCCTGATAAAGGCACTTCAACCTTGAAAATGGTGCGTATTCTTGAAATGACCTGGAATGCCAGTAGCGAATGCCCCCCCAGGTCAAAGAAACTGTCGCGCAAACCGACGTGTTTAATTTGTAGAACTTCACGCCAAATGGCAGCGACTTGCTCTTGAACAGCGCTAAACTCTTCCTCTTTCCCAGCAGAGCCGGCCTCGTCGAGCTCCGGTGGCGGCAAGGCTTTGCGGTCCACCTTCCCGTTTGGAGTTAATGGGAGTGCGTCGAGGAAAATGAACATCGAAGGCAGCATGTACTCAGGCAGAAGTACGCGCAGACCTCGGCGGAGCTCTTCAGAGAAGGAAACGCGGGACTCTGCAGAAGGTTTGAACGACGCGTTTACGTCCAGCACGAGATAGGCCACCAGCCGCTTATTACCTGAGGGATCTTCTCGTGCCATCACGACAGCCTCGGATACTTGAGGCTGCTTTTTGAGAGCGCTTTCGACTTCACCTAGTTCGATTCTGAACCCGCGGATTTTGACCTGGTGATCGATTCGACCGAGGAACTCAAGATTTCCATCTTCTCGCCAGCGCGCAAGATCACCCGTTCGATACAATCGAGCGCCGGACCGGAAAGGGTTCGCTACAAATCTTTCGGCCGTCATTTCCGGTCGATTGAGATATCCCCGCGCCACGCCATCGCCGCCGATATATAGTTCACCGGGAACACCGATTGGCACAAGTTGCCGCTGGCCATCCAGAAGATAAACCTGTTCGTTGGCAAGCGGGCGGCCGATGGTGGCAGGTTGCTTTGGTTTTCTCAGGGTGAATGTCGAATAGGTGGTTGTTTCAGTCGGTCCGTAGAGGTCGAAAACTTTTTGCACATTCGACTGAGAATAAATTTCCTCAACCAGGGCGGTCGGTAATGGCTCACCGGCCAGGTTCACGACCTTCACAGAGGCCGGCACTCCTTTGGCGCGGAGCAATTCGCGGATGGCTGAGGGAACAGTATTGATCAGTTTTACTTCGTTTGCTGCAGGCAAGTTCGACAGCGCCAGCGCGTTTTCGGCCAAAATCACTTTTCCACCCCAGCTCAGTGGGACAAACATTTCGAAGATAGACAAATCAAAGCAGATAGAAGTCGCGGCCAGCACTCCCGAAAGTTCTTCGGAACTGAATACACTCTTGGCCCAATAAACGAAAGCCACCGCGTTCCGATGTTCCAGTGCCACCCCTTTTGGCTTACCGGTCGAACCTGAAGTATAAATGATGTAGGCTAAATCTGTTGCTTTCGGTTTTAGGGCATTCGGTTCAGGCGCGGCATGCGTGCAATTCCAATCGAGATCATCGACACAAATCACCAGGGCCTCCGTACGGGGAAGTGAGTTTAACAACTTTCTTTCCGTCAGAATCACGCGTAACTGCGCATCCTGTGCCATGAACTCGATTCGATCCTGTGGATAAGCGGGGTCCATGGGAACATAGGCGGCCCCAGCCCAGAGCGCTCCAAGGATCCCTGTCACCATTTCCCAGGAACGCTCCAGGCAAAGCCCCACCAAAACTTCATTCTTCACTCCCAGCGCCCGCAATCGATTGCGGACAATGTTTGCCCGAGCATACAGTTCGCTATAGGTCAGTCGTTTTTCGCCGCTGACCAGCGCTATTGCATCGGGCGTGCGCGCGGCTTGCTCGACAAACAAATCCACCAGAGTCTTGTCCTTTGGGTAGTCTTGCTCCGTATTAGTCCAGTCGGTCAACAAAATGCGCTGCTCGGCAGAGCTGAGCAGCGGCAGTTCCGAAACGCGCTGTTCGGGATCTTTTACGATTCCTTCGAGCAATCGCTGCCAATGATCCAGCAGCCTGCTGATTGTTTCCGGCCGGAAAAGGTCTGTCGCATAATTGACCTGCAAGCTCAAACCCTGCGCATCCTCAAGGACAAGAAAACTGAGATCAAATTTTGTCGTGTCCGGTTTGAGGACGACCTGGCTTAAACGCGAGTCTGCAAGATCGATCGAGGTTTGCCGGCGGGACTGACAGCCAAATAGGACTTGGGTCAGTGGATGATAACTCTGGTCGCGCGCGGGGCGCAGTTCTTGTAGTATCTTTTCAAAAGGCACAGTCCGATTAGCCATTGCCTCGGCCTTTGTTTGGCTAAATCGTTTGAGTAAATCAACAAATGCTGGATTGCCGGACAGGTCCGCGCGTATCAGCACTAAATTCTCAAAATTTCCAATAAGGTTCTCAAATTGCGGTTCTTCCCGACCCTTGACCATGGTTCCGATCACGCTTTCATCCTGGCGGATGTAGCGCTTAAGCAGAACAAGGACTGCACTGCCAAACAGATCAAACGGTTCAACCCCTAGTTGCTGCGCCGCCTTGCCAAGATTGTGTGCGAGCGTCGGCAGCAACTGAATTCTTTCAGTTTTTCCCCGATAGCTTTGCTGCGCTGGTCGTGAAAAGTCAGCAGGAAATTCAAGTAGTTCCGGAGCGCCTGTTAACTGTCTTTTCCAAAATGCCAATTGCTCGGACCATTCACCGGCATCGGATTGTTTCCACTGCCGCTGAGCGAAATTTGCATATTGTGTGGGCCAGGGCAGCGATGGCTCGCTAACGCCGGTCTTAAGGATGGAAGCAAGTTCAGTAAATAAAATCTGGATGGCTTCAGTATCTGCTGCTATTTCATGAATCGTCACCAAAAGTACCTGATCGTTTGCCCCAAGTTCAATCAAACTTGCTCGAATAGGAAGGTCAGCGGCCAAATCGAACGACCTGCGCTTCTCTGTTTCAACAGCTTTTGATATCTGCTCCGTCACTGATACTGGAACATTGGCGTGCTTACTTTTATTGGCTTCGCTCTTAAATTTGGCATTTTCGATTAAGTCGATCCGTTCCAGCTTCAGGTGGCGAGTGGTGACTTTTCCAACCGGTTGCCCATTTTCCGAGGCATACACCGTTCGCAAAACCTCATGGCGTTGGACGAGTTGATCGAGGGCATCAGCGAGGAGTTTTGCGTTATGATTTCTTTCGAGCCGGAAGGCTGCGATCTGGTGATAGACCGGATTTCCGTGCTCGAGTTGGTCCAGGAACCATAATCGTTGCTGAGAACATGAAAGCGGCACCGTCTGATTATCGATTCGGCGCTCGATCGAGGTTTGTCCGGGCAAAGTTAGCCGGGAGTTTGTCGCTTTCTCTGAGCTCTCCCGGTTAATTTCAAGAACATTCCGTAGTCCATCGGCCACGACTTTGACGAACGGTTCTTCCAGAATTTTCTCATGACCTGCGGGTACCATCGTGACTTCTACGCCTCCCATGGCAAGGTCAGCCCAGCCATATTTCGGATCGAAGGAACACCAAACCGGATGGCCAGGGCTGCGAAAGAGATGGACCCGTCCAGGAAAAGGCTCAGGCTTGTAGTTGAACTGAGCGCGAATATGGGTCTCCCATAACTTTTGTTGCTCTAGAGAGAAGGTTGATAGATCAACTATATTCTCGACATCGAGTTGAGTGCATCTCTTAGTCGAGAACCCAGCCATGGCCTTCAGATTCTTACCGGCCATTTTCAGTTTCCAGCGAATAAAGTCCCGGCGTTGCAGCTGAGTCCATTGACCGCTATACCGTCCCCAGTAGATGAGGTTTTGGAAAAATCGAGCGAGCCATGCCGGGGTGTATCCTATTTGTCCATAACTTGAGTTGGGAGGAGCACAGTTAATTAATGCCAGCAAGGCGATCTCCTCTCCGGCCGCAGAGAGTTGCCTGGCCATTTCGTAGGCAACGTTTCCACCAAAACAATATCCTCCGAGGTGATAAGGTCCATGGGGCTGTACTACACGCAAATCGTGGATGTACTGTGCTGCCATCTCTTCCAGCCGCTCGAACTCATGGTTTCCGTCCAGTCCGCGTGATCTGAAACCATAGACCGGCTGCTGGTTTCCGAGATGACGCGCGAGGTTCACATAGCCCCAAAACATCCCGCCTCCCGCGCCATGAACTAAAAACAATGGTGGACGCGTTCCCCGGCTTTGGATTTCCACCAGGGAACTGGACGCATCCGCTGTTGGGCTTTGCTTTGGATTCTCCCGCAGGATCTCGGCAATCTGGGCGATAGTCGGCGCTTGAAAGATTGTCGCAAGCCTGATTTTTTTGTTGAAAGCCTCTTCCATTTTCGCGACCAGCCGTACTGCGAGTATTGAGTGCCCTCCCAAATCAAAAAATTTATCTTCGATCCCGATTGGGCGCACCCCAATCACCTCTTCCCAAATGTTCGTCAATTGGTGCTCCACGGGGTCACGAGGCGAAACATATGTTTTTTGCAACTCCGGCCGTGCTTGATCTGGTTCGGGCAAGGCTTTGCGATCCAATTTTCCATTTGGAGTCAGAGGCAAACGCGGCAACTGAACAAAGGTGGCCGGAATCATGTACTGGGGCAGTTTTTCACCAAGGAACTCCCTTAGTTCGCTCGCAGTCACCTGTTTTCCTGCTGGGACGAAATAAGCCGTCAGCCGTTTCTGACCGGAATCGGTCAGGGTGGTAATGACCGCACATTCGCGAACATCCGGATGCCGATTTAGGATTGCTTCGACTTCGCTTGGCTCGATGCGAAATCCACGGATTTTGACCTGGCCATCCTGCCGGCCGAGAAACTCAATCACGCCACCCGGCAAATAGCGCGCCCGGTCTCCGGTTTTGTACAGCAGACCGGGACCGTATGGGTTAGGAATAAAACTCGCGGTTGTTATTTCCGGGCGGTTCCAGTAACCGCGCGCCAGACCATCGCCACCCACATACAAATTGCCTGCGATACTTACGGGCGCCGGATTCAAATAGGGATCGAGCACGTAAACGGTTGTGTTCGCAATGGGTCTTCCGATTGGGACGTTTGTCGCGCCTTCCGGCACCTCTTCAATAATGTGACAGCAACTGAAGGTGGTATTTTCAGTTGGGCCGTAACCGTTTAACAATCGGCGTGGGGGGCCATTCTTCAGCACCGCGCGGGTCCACTTCGGATCCAAAGCTTCGCCACCTACAATGAGTGTGTGCAGTTCCGCAAAAGCGCCTTGTACTTCCGCCGATAATTGGTTGAACAAAGCCGCGGTCAAAAACATCCCTGAAATCCGATGTTCTCGGAGCTCTCGCGCAAAATCCTGTGGCGAAAGAGCCACATCATTGGATATGCCGATTAATTGTCCTCCGTTCAGGAGCGGGCCCCAAATTTCAAAGGTGGCGGCATCGAACGAGATATTTGATATTTGTGCGACCCGGTCCAGACTCCCGCGTTCTAAATAATTAGTGTTGAGGACGAGGCGGTTTATTGCCCGGTGAGGCACTGCCACCCCTTTAGGCTGGCCGGTCGAACCGGACGTGTACATGATGTACGCCAGGTTTTCAGCGTTAGATTCGGTCTGTAAATTATTACGCGGTTCCCCCGTGATCAGTTCCCAATCGGTATCCAGGCAAAGGATTTTTGAAATATTGCGCGGCAACCTGGATAGCAAAGTCTGTTCAGTGAGGAGCACGGAAACGCGGCTATCCGCCAGCATGAACTCAAGCCGTTCGGCCGGATAGCCGGCATCCAGAGGGACATAAGCACCGCCCGCTTTCAAAATCGCAAGCAAACCGATGATCATTTCATTCGATCGGTTCATGCAAATTGAAACGGGGACATCCGGGCCGACATTGAAGCGCTTAAGAAAATGGGCGAGTTGGTTTGCCCGCGCATTGAGTTCCCCATAGGTCAGCTGCTTCCCGGCGAACACAAGTGCGGTTGATTCTGGGCTTAAGGCTGCTTGTGCCTCAAATACTTCATGCACGCACTTGGCTCGGGGGAATTCCGATTTGGTGCGATTCCACTCGACAACGATTTCCTCGAACTGTTTTTCTGTGAGCAGAGACACCTTGCCGATCTGCTGTTCCGGGTCCGCGGTGATCCCTTTTAGGAAAGTCTCCAAATGTCCCAGCAACCGCGCGATGGTGCTTTCATCAAACAAGTCCGCATTATATTCAGCGCGAGCGACCAGTCCGTCGCTGGTTTCCTGTATTGCTAGCGTCAGCTCGAATTTTGACATCTCGCTGACCACGTCTGGAAAGCGAAGTTCAAGTCCTGAGAAATGCGCTTCCGGCATGCTTTGCTGAAGCACGAACATCACATTGCTGAAATGGAGATGATGCGATGATCTCTCGGGATGCAATTGTTCGACCAGCTTTTCGAAGGGAATATCCTGGTGTGCATATGCGCCCAGAGTGGTTTCGCGGACCCGTTTCAACAATTCGCGAAACGTTAAATCCCCGCTTAACTTTGTCCGAAGTGCCAGGGTATTTACAAAAAAACCGATGAGGTCCTCGGTTTCGACGCGGTTCCGTCCCGCGATGGGCGAGCCGACAATGATATCTTCTCCCTCGGTGTACCGGTGTAACAAAGCTTTCAACCCGGCGAGCATCACCATAAACAACGTTGCTCCCTCGCGATTTGCGATTCTTTGCAGGGATTCGGTGAGCTTCTTGCCGAACGGGCGACTTATATTACCGCCTGTGAATGTCGGGATCAGTGTCCTCGGGTGGTCGGCAAGCAGCTCCAAAGCTGGCGGACAATTGCGAAGTTTTTCTTCCCAGTAATTAAGTTGTTCGTCCAGAACTTCTCCTTGCAACCAGTCTCGCTGCCAAATCGAATAGTCAGCATATTGAATAGGAAGTTCCGCCAGCGATTCCGCTCTGTTCTCCAGGAATGCGTCGTAAAACTCTGCCAATTCGTGAAAGAAAATTTTTACCGACCACTCGTCTGACACGATATGGTGCATCGTAACTACCAGCACATGCTCGTCGGTAGAAACTTTTACCAGCAACGCCCTCGCTAAAATGTCATGCGAAAGATCAAAAGGCCGATTCATCTCCTTCCGTAAGAATGACTCAAGCTCGACATCCTTTTTTCCAGGAGAATGTGCCTGATCGACGTACTGCAAATCAAAGCCGCCGCTTTCCGCAACTTCTTGCGACGGAATGCCGTTTCGGCAAACGATTCGGGTGCGTAAGATTTCATGCCGCGCGACTATCGCATTCAAGGCCCGTTTCAGTATTGCCGTGTCCAGCCGGCCCGTGATGCGGGCCATCGTGGGGATATTGTACAATGGACTATTCGGCTCGAGTTGATCCAGAAACCAGAGCCTCTGTTGGGCAAACGACAATGGGATAAAATCCTCATCAATTGGTATGGGAGAGGCACCCTCGCCTGACAGAGCAGCTTGGCTAGGACTGGCGGTTACGGTTGTTTCAGATGCCATGCTCATAATCCAACCGTGCCGTGTTGCTCATTAAAAAGAGGCGACCGGGTTGACGATGGCAGATGTCTTGGCAACCAACTCCACCGTGGAGGTGAAGTTTCATGCCATGCATTAACCCGGCGCAAATCCCACCGATTCATTCCGAAAGCAGATGCCTGCTGCCCGGTGAAAAGGACCTTAGGCCCGTGGCTGACCGACGCTAGTCTTTCATTCTCTGGTACATGCGCGAAGGCCTGCTTCTGAAAGCTTTTGCTTGAGTTGAATAGGCGTACAATTTGAGTACTTATCACGCGAATTTCGGCGTCGGTTGCCATACGACTTGGATGAACCGTATGCCCCGCGTGTCATGGGAGTAAGTGGGTGAAAACCTCCCACTCCTAAGGCAAAACCCTGGCAGGAAAGCTTGAGCCCGTGCAAAAGTGGAACGGAGCGCGGACATTCCTGTCCGCAGCAATACCCGATTGGGAAGAATGCTTGAAAAAACAAAGGCTGACCGGAGATTTCGCGTGCCGCTGCGGACGGGAATGTCCGCGCTTTTTTCAGCAGCTTTTCTTCGTGGGTTCGCACGCAATGAACGTATTTCCCGCGGCGCCCCTCCGTAACTTCAAATCATTGCTTTTTGATTTGAGCTTCCAAATCGGAGATCCGTTGGCGCAAGGGGGCGACAACTGATTCAACTTCGGCTGCGGTGTAGCGCGGAGTGATGTATTTTGGGCAATTCCAATCGAACCCCGTGACTTCAATAAAGAATAGTCGTTCCACGCTGACGCGCGCTTCGGGTTCAGCCAGTTGGGTGACGAGTTCCGGGTGCTGGCGGGCATCCTCCACTCGAGCGTGGCCGAGGATTTTTAGCCGTTCCCGCCGCGGATAATTCATGAGAAACAGAGCAACACGATCGTTTCCGGCGAGGTTGCCAGTGGAAAGCATTTGGCGGTTCCCTTTGTAATCGGCGAAGGCAAGTTGAATGGGACTGACGACGCGCAGGAATCCCGGACGGCCACCACGGTGCTGAATATAAGGCCACCCATTCTCGGTGATGGTAGCCATATAGAAAGAATCGCGTTCTTTGATGAACAGGAGTTCTTCGTCCGTGAGCGCATCGTGCGCGGGCGCTGAATCAACGACGGCGTGGCCGCCGTAATAGTGCTCCTGCGCCGCAATTACAGACGGCGTGAGCATGATATGCATGAATCGTTCAGCCATGATTACTATCAGGTTAAAGTTGAGCTAGACTCGCGCGTTAATCAAGATGGACCTCCTCCGCGATTCGGGCCAGGGATGGCACTCGACTTCCTTGCTGGCCTCTCCAAAACTTTGCCTTTGACCCTTGGGCGTGAGACTTTACCCTTGGTAGCGAATGAAATATAAGGGCAACGCCCGAAAGGCGGCTTTCAAATTGATTTTTTGGTCACTGGTGGCAGTGGGGGTCGTGTGGGCTCTCGGGGTTTTCACAGTGACGGCGACGGCTGTCATTACGGCGGTTGCGGTGGCGCTTACTCCGGTCGTAGTCGTCCTTTGGATCGTTTTTGCGATTTTCACACTTTATTTTTTCCGAGATCCCGAAGCGCGTCCCCCCGCGGGTCCCAACTTGATCCTCGCGCCAGGCCACGGCAAAGTGGATTTTATTGATTCCATCAACGAGCCTCACTTCATGGGGGGTGACTGTCAGCGCGTTTCAATTTTTCTTTCCGTCATTGATATTCATGTGCAAAACGCCCCGGTCGGCGGGAAGGTGGCCTTTTTTAAACACAGCACAGGCCAATTCCTCAATGCGCTAAAGGCGGCGTCTGCCACGCATAATGAAAACGTGCTGCTCGGATTCGAGGCCAGCGAGCCGAGGGGAGAGAAAATCGGGGTCCGTTTGATTGCGGGCGTGCTTGCGCGTCGTATTGTTCCGTTTGTCAAAGCGGGCGATGAAGTGGATCGAGGTCAGAGGATCAGCCTGATCCAATTCGGTTCGCGGGCGGATGTGTATCTTCCGGCTCGAGCGAAAATTAATGTGAAACTGGGTGATCACGTTGTGGGAGGTCAAACTGTGCTGGCCACATTCGAGCAGGTTGCGACCTCTTGATATGCGTTTCAAAGCCGGGCATAACTCGCGGGGACCATGGCCGACGTCAGCGGGGGATTCCTTAAACTGATATGGCATCCGCCCTTCCAACCCCTCCTGAAAATCCTGAGGCGAAGCTGAAAATTTACTTTCTGCCGAACCTTTTGACGGCCGGCAATCTGTTCTGCGGGTTTGTCGCTTTAACCAAGATCGTGGAAGCAGACGTCGATAAGTCGAATTTTTATGACCAGATCACTCTTGCGCTGGGGTTTATTCTGCTGGCCTGCATTTTTGACCTGTTCGACGGTCGAGTGGCGCGTATGGGGGGAGTGGAAAGTCCTTTTGGAAGAGAGTTCGACTCGCTGGCGGACTTAATCTCATTCGGCGCAGCGCCGGCGTTCCTTGTGCACCGCGTGGTGCTCCGAGACGTCTTTCCCAGGCATCCGGAGTTGGGGTGGTTCATTGCGTCTATTTACTTGATCTGTGGAGCGTTCCGTTTGGCCCGGTTCAACTGTCTTGCCGCCGCGGGAGGCGGCGGCGGAAGTAAGGAATTCCTGGGCTTTCCCATTCCTTCTGCCGCCGGACTGGTTTCTTCATTGACGCTTCTGATCATCCATCTAAACGAAAATGATCGCACGCTTGGAAAAGGAAAGTATCTCCTGGCGATCGTGTTGTTATTCCTCTCGGCAATGATGGTCAGCACCGTGAAGTATCCAAGTTTCAAATCGTTGGGCTTGCGGTCCGTGAGCACATTCATGAAAGCGATCGTCGCTGCGTTGATTCTCGGATTTGTTTTAGTGCTTCGAGAGAAGATTTGGTTTTACGTCCTTCCGGCCTTGTTCACAATTTACCTTCTTTACGGCTTCATTCGTCCTCGCATTTCCCGAAAGATGCGCCGGGAAATCGAGGAAGAGGATGAAGAGGACGAAATCATCGGGGAGCCGGAGTAAGTGGGCGTATGGACCAGCTTGAGCCGATCTTGTTTGCAGTTTTAACGGGTTTCCTCAGCGGGCTGTTGCTGTCCATTCCAGTCGGGCCAATCAACCTGACCATTATGAACGAGGGGGCGCGCCGCGGTTTTTATTGGGCCATGATGATTGGGCTGGGAGCGACTACCATGGAAGTCATTTATTGCTTCATTGCATTCACTGGGTTTGCATCGTTTTTTTCCAAGGGTGTTATCAAAGCGGCAATGGAACTGTTCAGTTTCGTTTTCATGCTATTTCTGGGCATTAAATTTCTAATGGCTAAAACGGTGACACAAGCGCCCGTGGATCTGGGTGCAACAGCAGGTAAATTCGAAGTAGAGATCGAGAAGAAACTGAAACCGCATTCCGCATTCATGACCGGATTCGTGCGCGTGATGGCCAATCTCGGTGTGCTCGTGTTTTGGATCATTCTGGCGGCAAATTTCATCTCGCGCGAATGGGTTTCCCCCGATTGGCCAGGCAAATTGGGCTGTGTGACAGGGGTGGCTCTGGGAACGGGTACCTGGTTTGTGGGCTTAAGCTGGATGGTTTCTCTTGGTCATGGCAAATTCAGCGAAAAGACTTTGCTGCGAATGGAGCATTTGTCAGGCGTGGGCCTGCTGGTGTTGGCCTTGATTCATGGCGGAATAATTATATCCCAGATGTCGAAGCATCATCGTGAGAAAATCGAACGGCAAAGTATTCTTCGTTCGGTTCTTCAAGTATCGCGTGGGGGATGAACGATTGATTTTCCCCAAAGCACCAATTTCTTCTCAAGATGCGAACGTGGACTCAAGCGGCAACTATAAGTTGGTCAAGTTGGCGACAGGGGTATACAGCGTGCATTCTTTGGCGTATCGAGAGACTTTCCATCCTGTAATTGGGCCGGCGGCGGAGGCGGAAGCCTTATATGTCAGTCAACTACGCCTGATAGAACGCCTGGAGCAAACTTCCGGGAGCTTCGTTCTCTGGGATGTTGGATTGGGAAGTGCGGCAAATGTTTTGACCGTACTTCGGGCCACGCGTCATTTGGCGTGTTCTTTGGATGTCCAAAGTTTCGACAATACCATCGAGCCGCTGCAATTCGCGCTGGACCATACCGAAGAACTGGGATACCTGCGCGGTTATGAAGAGATGGTGGAGAACTTTCTGCGCGAGCGGGACATCACACTCAGGCAGAGCGATCAGCACTTGCATTGGCAGCTTCATCTCGCTGATTTCCCGGCGCTGCTTGCTGGATCAGCAGCACAAACATTGCCTAAACCGCATGCGATTATGTTCGACGCTTTTTCACCCGCCACGAATCCGGCCATGTGGACACAGGGGCTTTTCAAAAATCTCTTTTCGTTATTGGATTCGAATCGTCCTTGCGCGCTGCCAACCTATTCGCGAAGCACGATGCTTCGGGTCACACTTTTGCTCGCCGGTTTCTTTGTCGGGGTTGGCCACGCTACCGGCGAGAAGGAAGAGACCACAATAGCTGCGAACCGCCAGGAGTTGATTGAACAACCACTGGATCGCCGGTGGCTTTTGCGGGCTGAACGTTCCAACAGCGCTGAACCGATGTGGGAACCTGTTTACCGGCAGGCTCCGCTTTCCCCCAGCACCCGCGAGCAATTGCATCAGCACCCACAATTTCGATGATTGGATCTGCAAAGCAAGCAATGCGATCGCTGAACGGAACCGTTTCGAAAAGATCATGGCTTGCCAGTATTACAGCAGGCATCATGACGTTTGGAATAGATGTCAGAATTAAATAAAATTCTAGGGCTTCCTCGGCCGATACTGGCGCTCGCGCCAATGCAGGACGTGACCGATCTGTCATTTTTAAGGCTTATGGCGCAGTACGGTGGAGCGGATTTGTATTTCACCGAGTATTTCCGTGTCCATTCCAGTTCCACGCTCAATAAGTACATTCTCCAATCTATCACTCACAATCCCACGGGCCGGCCGATCGTCGCCCAGATGATTGGCAATGATATCCCTTCCCTGGTTCGAACAGCTCGCGAGTTGCAGGCCTACCCCATCGCAGCGGTGGATTTGAACCTGGGTTGCCCGGCGCCCGTTGTATACCGGAAATGTGCGGGCGGCGGCTTACTCCGTGAACCGGACCGGATTGATGCGATTCTGGGTGCGCTGCGGGATGCCATTCGAATCCAGTTCACAGTCAAAACCCGGATTGGTTTTGACTCACCCGAGGTCTTTTCCGAGTTGTTGCCGATTTTCGCAAAGCACTCATTGGATCTGTTAACGGTTCATGGCCGAACGGTCAAAGAGATGTACGGGCCCGAAGTGCATTATGATTACATCGCTCGGGCTGTCGACCAGATGCCTTGCCCTGTTTTGGCAAACGGCAATGTATCTTCAGCTCAAGGGGCCGCCCAAATCTTGCAGATGACCGGGGCGGATGGTTTGATGATTGGCCGCGGAGCTATCCGCAATCCATGGTTGTTCCGTCAAATCCGGCAGTACCAGCGTGGCGAGTCTCTGTTTATGCCTCGAGGGATTGATGTCCTCTCGTATGTGCAAAGACTTTATGAGGCCGTCGCATTGCCTGACGCAAAGGAGAATGCGCATGTGCAGAAAATGAAAAAGTATATGAATTACCTGGGCCTCGGCGTCGAACCCACCGGTCAGTTTCTTCACCAGATTCGGCGTGTCTCCGCCCGAGGAGAATTTTTTCGAGTCTGCGAAGAATTTCTCAACCATGAACAGCCCGTGGCGCTCGAGCCCTTTCCCCAAGCGCCTAAAGGATGCGAACTCCTGGTGGGAAGGTCATGAAGTTAAAGCCCTGTTTCATTCGTCAAGGGTTGCGCCCCACTCGCTCTGTTTCACGTTTGCACAGTAGCTTCAGGAAAGGTTAGCTCTTTTGCATGGTTCGCATCCTGTTGGAAATAAAAAGAAAGACAGAAAGGCGCCAGTTGGAGGACTGGCTTTCCAAGAATCATCATATCGTTCTGCCGAATGCGGAGCAGCCTTTAGAGGAACAATTTGATTTGGCGATCATTGACGGCGCGTCGTTGAAACAGTTGCGAGAGCGAGTGCGGGATCGCAGAAAGGCCGACGAGCCGGTGTTTCTTCCTTTTCTCCTTTTAACCGTTCGTCGGCGGGGACAATTGCCGGCGCGCCATTTAGGGCGGTTGGTCGACGATGTGATTCTGCGTCCGGTCAGTGAACATGAACTGCAGGCTCGTGTTGCCAATTTGCTTCGCATGCGCCGGTTGTCGCTCGATTTAAAGCACGAACATGACCGAGTGATGAAACTTGCCGTGACTGACGACGTTACCGGGTTCAACAACACACGGTATCTTCACCGTTATCTGGATCGTTTTTTCGACAATCCTCAGGCCAACCGCGCGGGGCTGTGCCTGGTCTTTTTCGACCTCGATAATTTCAAGTTGTTGGTGGATGCGCACGGACATTTACGCGGGACAAAAGCGCTTCGCGAAGTCGCCCAGATTGTAAGCCGGGTGTTGGAACCAGACGACCGCCTGATTCGTTATGGCGGCGATGAGTTCATCGTGCTACTGCCGAGACAAAGCAAGAGCGAAGCGCTTGCAAAAGTGGAACGGATGCAGGAGTCGATCATTGCAGCCCGGTTTTTGGAAAAAGAAAAGATTAACGCACATCTTACAGCCTCTTTCGGCCTGGCCTGTTTCCCTCATGATGCCGCAGACAAAGGAGCACTTTTAGCAGAGGCCGATCGATGTTTATTTCAAAGCAAAGCCGACGGCAAGAATCGGATTACCGTGGAGACTTGATTTTAGGGAGTTCGAATGAAGGTATTCTGTCAGCCCCCCTTAGCAACTTCTCCCTTTCGATCCGTTTGCTCATGTGAAAATTTCTGTGTTAACTCTTTTGCCTTTGGTTGCGGCTTTGCCGCGCTGTAGTGCAATGTTTCAAAACTCTCATCATTTTCGGCAAAATGATGTTTGCCTCGTTTTCTCTCTGCGATCTTTGTGTCTCTGTGGTTAAATTCTTTTCCTTCTCCGCGCGTTTTTTCTATGCCACAGAGGTAGAGCATCGTTGCATGGAAGTCGTGGCATTGCATTTTCCGATATCCCTCAACAATGCCCTAATGTAAAAGTTTCAAAATGGGAGTGGAATTTCATTGACACAGTTGCATTCGGGTCATTAGTCTTATTTCGAAAGCCGACAGATTTGCAGGGTCCTCTATCCCGGCAGAACGATTGAGTTTTGATGTTTGAAAACTCAGCTCCATTTACCGCGCCCATCCGCATGGTGCGTCATCTAACAAATTCCACTATGAACCAAAACCAAGCTCCTCACCCTTTTTGGAATTGTGTGCCAATGCATTTGCTGCGTTCGATTCTAATCTGCGCCGCGATTTTGACTGCTGTTAAACATCAGGCGACCTTGGCGGCTTCATCGCCGGTGAGCATTTCCCCGGTTCGTAACGGTGATCGCTTTAGTCTTCAGTGGAGCGCGGTTCCAGACGTAATTTACAAGGTGCAAAGCTCCAGCAATCTGAATGCCGGAGCAATTTGGACTACAGAGGAACCGGTGAGCACCAACCAGACAGGACCGATTCGATGGATGGCACCCGAATCAATGACTCAAACACGGTTTTACCGGGTTCTGCTCCCACAACCGCAAATCTTCAGCATCGAACCGTCGGTCCTGGGGACCAATGGGGGTATCATTTATGTTGTGGGCCAATGCCTCGGCACGAGCGGAACTTTGCGCCTCGGACCCGTTAATGGCGGAGTTGAACAACCGGGTTCGGGCGACGGACACATCATGTCCGTTACGCTTCCACCGATGGCTGAGGGAACATACGATGCTTCGTGGCTGGCAGGCGGACAGGTCGTGGCTTCGGCATCTAAACTTTTCTCCATCACCGCTGAGGTTCAGCCTGTCGGCATCACACAACAGTTACTTGAACCCCCGGAGGAATCACCGGCTGTACCGCAAATTACGCTCAAACAGAAAGTAGTGGAGCATGCGGTTGGCGAAATGCGCGAGTACGGGAAAGAACCCGCGCATGTGGAAGTCCCCAATCTCCGGCTTTTTTCGGGAGAGGTGCAGATATCGGTTGTCGATTTGTTCATTCCAGGCCAGGGCATCGATTTTGTGTGGGGCAGGACTTATCGTTCACGCACGGGCACCAATACCGCAATGGGGAACGGTTGGGACCACTCTTACAATCTTTCAGTGCAACCTCTCGGCGGGGACATTCTCGTCCACGCAGGCAATGGCCGGGATGATCGTTTCGACCTGCAAACGAATGGAACCTTTTCGGCGCCCGGCTTTTTTTGCGTGGGCACCTTGAGCAATAACATTTTCCGGCTGACGTTCGCGGACACTGGTTTCTGGGAATTCAATCCGTTCGACGCCAGCGCACAGGCGGGAAAGATCGCGTTGAGCCATGATTGCCACGACAATGTCCTGGCCTTCAGTTACGACCCTCAAGGCCGCTTGACGACGATTGTTGATACTTTGAGCCGCACAAATGTCGTTGCCTACAATTCCAGTGGGCGCATCCGAAGCATCACGGACTTCTCGGGACGAGCATTCACTTATGAGTATTACACGAACGGCGCACCCGGCGGCTCTGATGGAGATCTTGCGGCGGCTATTTCGCCCCCGGTGATTGGAACGCCGAATGGGAATGATTTTCCCGGCGGCAAGACCAATCGTTACACTTACTCCGCAGGCTACGCCAACGATCGCGAAAACCATCTTCTACTCACTACGATTAATCCGAAAGGGCAAACCACTCATACCCACGTTTACCAACACAACCAGACCGATCTAGAGTTTCTTCGCTGTGTCAGTTCCCAATCCGGCACAAATACTCCGGTCACATTCCATGCTCTTGCCCAATCCGCCGCCCCTTCCAACCACTTCGCCGTCTGCCGTGTAATTGCAAATGATGGCCTGGGAAATGTCTCCGAGTGCTTTTATGATTCGCGCAATCGCCTGGTGACCCTTCGCGAGTTCACTGGTCGCGCCACTCCGGGGCTGCCGACGACCGATGTTGCAAACCGACCCACGGGAAAGCTGCGCGCCGAGGATCCGGACTTTTTCGAAAGTCAATGGAGTTGGAATGCCGATTCACTCTGCGGCATGTACGTAAACCCTCGGAGCATCGCCAGGCAGCAATGGTTTCAAAGTGATTTTGATTCCAATTCGAATGCTCGTAAACGCGGTGACTTGCGCGTTGTTCGCGAATTAGCGGTTGGTGCCGCCGATACCGATGGCGATGGTTTGCCCGACCTGGCCATGCGCGCGTGGTATTTGAGTTATGATCCCCGTTTTGGATCACCCGACATGCGAGCCTGGAAAGGGTGGGACGGAACAATCAAGGGACGCGTTCGAGGAGGCATCATGACCAAAGGGGACGATGTGGGCCGGTTGTCCAGCGCTCAAGTGCTAAAGAAAGTGACCGTACGCGGTTGGAATCCGGAGAAAAAAGAGGAAATCGTCGGTAACGCAAGCGCTGGAGGACGTTGGGGCAAAGTGGACAATTCCGATTCGGTCTCGGACACATTTGATTGTTTCGCGAGCGGACCTCGACAAACGCTTCCGTTGGATAGCACCTATAACACTAGTGATTCCATGCGGATTTTTTGCCCAACCGAAACTTCCGGTTCGTCGAAGCCCCCTCGTCTTCTCATTGACCCGCGAGGTAACACATTCACGTCTGTTTTGGATGTCAACGGCGACGTGGTGCACACCGAAACGACGGATCGCAAAAGCGGAGCACTCATCGCTGCCGATTATAACTATAAAGAGCATAGCCGCCTCGCGGCCATCACTAATGCGCCGGATGGAAAAGGATATCGCCGGGTCGATGTCGCGGTTTACTACACCAACGGACCACAAAATGGTTTTCTGCATGAGTGGCATGTGGATGCTTCAGGACCCACCGTGCTCGTTACCTCTTATGAATACGACGACCGCGGCAATGTCACCCGCTGCGTTGATCCGCGCACGAACGATTGGCTCTTCTCCTACAACGCGCTCGACCAGTGCGTCCGCGCACAGACTCCGACCAATCGGACTCAACGTTGTATTACGGATTTCAGTTATGATGCTAATGACAACCCGGTTCAATTCGCCGAGGATGTCCTGGATCCAAACGACAAGAAGTTGACGACCTTTGTTGGTGTGAAAGCCTTTGACGAATTGGATCGCTGCGTGACCCACGCCCTGCAGGTTTCCCCATCACATTTCCTCACCAATCGTTTCTCGTATGATGCCAATAACAACCTGACCGCAGTTTATTCGCCTGAAGCTGTCAATGGCCACGACGCGAATAATTTTGTCTCCCTTCAATACGACGAGCGAGATTTGCTTTTCCGCACTATTCGCGCTCCCGGGTCCCCGGATAGCAGCACGTGCGAGTTTTCCTATACAACCAGCGGATATGTGCTCGAACGGAAGAAACTCAAGTCCGGCGTGGTCATCGAGATCGGCCGCTGCGCTTATGACGGCTTTGATCGCTGCACCGGGATGACTGATCCGATGAGTAATGTCGTCACTCGGGCTTATGATGCCAATAACAACATGGTTTATCAACGGTTCGACGGCGAAACCAATGACGTTCCCGGTAGCGCCTCGAATCGACGTCTCGCCGAAACACATTACGAATACGATTCTCTCAACCGATTGACCCGGACCCGCGCGGCATTTTTCGATGTTGCCTCAGGGCTCCCTTCCGGTGATGGCGAATCCAGTTCGACTTTAACCTACGCTCCGAATGGAGCTTGCCTGAGTGTCACCGATGATAATGGCCATACCACCACTTTGACTTACGACACTGTGGGCCGCATGGCTGTGATGACTGATGCGAAAACAAACTCAATCACCTGTACGTATGACGCCTGTGGAAACATCCTGAGCATGGATTCATCCGAACGCTCGGACCTTCCGTTGAGCGCGCAGGAATTCATCCGGACCTTTGCACATGATTCTCAGGGGCGATGCATCCTTTCGATGGATAATGTGGGCAACACAGTCCAATATGCCTACGATTCGCTCGGCCACTGTGTCCGCCGATTGGATGCTCGCGGTCACCTCTCAGGCAGCGCCTTTGATTATCTCGGGCGTTGCACACTCACCGTCGCGGACATGGATCAGGATGGTTTGCTTGATTCCGCCGCGGATATCGCGCGGACCTTTGTCTGGGACGACAATTCCCGGCTCGTCTCCTGCACGGACGACAATACCAACACAACCAGTTATACCTACGATTCGTTAAATCGTTGGACGCTAACCCAGCGGCCGCAGGGATCCTCCTCCCACTGCACTTACGATCAATTGGACAACATTACGACCAACGTCGATGCCAATGGAACAATAACAGTGTTTACCTATGACCTCAATGATCGCTGTATTCGCAAGGACATCACCCCTGCCGGCGGCGCAACCAGCACGACTACCTTTGAAGTATTCGCTTTCGATGGCCTTTCGCGGTGCGCGCTTGCGAGCAATAATGTTTCTGTTGTCCAATTCGCTTACGATTCGCTCGGTCATTGTGTGCGTTCGACTCAGGACGGCCTGGCCACCACTTGCGCTTTCGACGGCGTCGGTAATTGCAGTTCGATGACCTACCCGGGCGGTCGCACGGTTACTTACACATTCGATGCGCTGGATCAGTCCACCAGCGTCAGCACCTCGGGTGGGGGTTTGCCGCCAATTTCCCTGGCCTCGTTCGCTTACGAACGGCCGCACCAGCTCGGCCGCATCCTTCGCGCGAATAATGCCAGCACGCGCATCACGTGGAATGGTGGTGTGAACCCAGCCAACACTCCGGGCGACTTTGGCTGGCGGACCGTTAGCGCGATCAATCATCAGGTTGCCAACGGTGGCCCTGTTATTGATCGTCGTAGTTTTTCGTACGATCCGAATCAAAACAAAACCGTTCGCGCCCAAACCTCGCCGTTCTTCGCTGGGGCTCCACTTGGCACGAACCAGTTTGCTTACGATTCGCTCAATCGCATGCGCACCGCCGTCAATACCAAAGGCGCCAGCGTGCAGCAGAATGATTACCTGTTGGATGGCAACGGTAATCGGCAGGTAGTGACAAACTCCGGCGGGGCTCAGTTCTACTCGATGAATGCGTCTGTGCCGCCTGGAGACTTCCAGGCGGACCAATATACTGTCACACCTTTCGGCGGCCAGCTATACGATCACAATGGCAATCTGGTTTCCCTGAGCACCGCCGCAGACGCCCTGCAATACCGTTATGACTATGCGGACCGCCTTGTTGAAGTGGACAGTACGTCAACAGGCGTGGCAGCGCCGGTCGTGAGCTTTGCTTACGATGCCCTTGGCCGCCGGATCAGCAAGACCACTTACCCCCCGTCACCGGCTGCGCCAGTCACAACGCAGTTTGTCTATGATGGCGCCGATTTGGATCGGGATGGTATCCTGGAGGAGCGCATCTCCGGCTCCGTTTCCAGGGTTTATTGTTGGGGGCGCAATGATTGTTACCAGGAGGGAGGCGATAACGAAAGCGTCCACCGGCTGGTTGCAATGTTCAATTCCAGCGGCCAGCCACGCTACTTCCATTGTGATGACTTGGGCAATGCGCTAGCGCTAACAGATTCCTCAGGCGCCATTCTTGAACGTTACGATTACGATGATTTCGGTTTGCCCTCCTTCCTGTCGTCCGACGGCGTTCCTCTCGTTGACGCTGGGGGGCAGCCATTGACCGCGTCGCCTCAGGGCAATCCATTCCTCTTCCACGGAATGTTTTGGGATAGCGAAGTCCGCTTGTATGCTGAGACTCGTCCCGGCGATGAAGATCCAGCCTTTATCGATCCGAGAACCGGGCGAGGTGTTGGACGTCGCGAGCCAGACAGCCTTGTATTCAATGTAATCAACCCCCGCTCCGGGCGAACCAGTTCAGGCCTCGGCCAGAGCCCATTTACTTTCTCAGGTGAGAATCCATGGAGTTGCATATACACAGAATGGGCGGCCGGGCCGCGCCACTACGATGATGTAAAAATAAGCCCTTCAACAGGACCGTGCGGCACCGATTGCGACGATAACGATCCCAAACGGCATCGTCCGACAATGCGCACAAGCTTCGCGCTGCTGCTGGGCAGCAGTAGCGGATCACAATGCAACAAAGTGCGTGACGAACTGAAAACCCGTTTTGAGACGGGCGATATCCCTACCTCGAACGACTTTGAGCGTGGCGACAAACCCACTCAAAGCCAATTCGGAACACTCATCGATTCCCTGTTGAATCGGGCCGATGATCGTTATCTGCTCGGCTTGCGCACCTATGATCCTGCCAAAACGTACCTTCCCGGAGATACGACGATCTACAACTCCAGCCTCTACAAAGAAACACCGAAGCCGACGACCCGGCCTAAAGAGCTGACCGGGCACGTTACGCTTATTAAGTGAAAAAGCCCCGGAGCGCGAGCGGTCCCTGCTCGCACCATGTCCGAACACGCGACAGACGCCCGAAAACCGGAGCCTCCTGCGCATTCGTGGCTGCTGCGAGCCGTGACGTCTCCTTACCGCTTCGAAATCGTATCCACAATGGGGGCAGCGCATCATGACCTAAACCCCAAAAAGTGGACTGGCTAAGTAGTGAGTCTTGCCGCAAGAAGGAAAGGCGTGTTATTCAAGCCGTGATAAAATTTTTGCCGATACTTATGACCGATTCAAAGCTCAATGTTCTTATCACGGGTGCCGGAAGCGGACTAGGCCGTGGCCTGAGTCTTTGCCTGGCGAAGCAGGGGCAGGCGATTCTTGCTACCGACCTGAATCTGGAAACCGCCCGTGAAACAGTTGCTCAGATTACAAACGTGGGTGGCCAGGCTCAGGCACACGCTCTGGACGTAACATCCGAAGAAAACATTCATCGCCTCTTAAAGGATATCGGCCAACACCGGATCGACGTGCTAATAAACAATGCCGGGCTGCAGCACGTATCGAAGCTGGAGGAATTTCCGGTGGCAAAATGGGATCGGCTGATGGATGTGATGTTAAAAGGCGCGTTCCTGATGACGCGCGCAATTCTCCCGCGTATGCGAGCGCAGGGATTTGGCCGAATTATCCAGATTGGTTCCATCCATTCCGTGGTAGGCTCGCCTTACAAATCGGCATATGCAGCCGCCAAGCACGCTCTGATCGGCTTTTCCAAAGTGGTCGCGCTCGAGACTGCCGATGTCGATATTACCATCAACACCATCTGCCCTGCTTATATCCGCACTTCCCTGGTTGAGGCGCAAATCAAAGATCAGGCCCGGACACGGCAAATTTCCGAAGAGGATGTTATCCAGCGCGTCATGTTGCAGCCGATGCCCAAGCAGGCATTTATCACATTTGAAGAGGTCGCCGCCGCAATTGCTTATCTCATGAGCCCGCTGGCGCGCAATGTCACCGGACAAACCATCACCATTGACGGCGGGTGGACCGCGCAATGAATGGCATCTGCAGGTGGGTCTTGAATCTCAATCAATGTACAAAAACTCGTTTGCGCTGAGCAAGGCCTGGCAAAGGTCAGTGAGCGCCTGCATTTCAGGCGCAGGTTTGGCAGCCACATTTGATTTTTCCTCTTTCTTCGCCTTTTCCTCTTTCTTGGGCTTTTCCTCCTTTTTTTCAACGTCCGTCTTCTCCTGAATCTTTTTCAATTGTTCGTCCTGGCGGGAGAGAAATTCGAGTGCCTCGGTTGACTCCTGTCCAGTCGGAGGGCGGGTAAACGCCAGTTGCCAGGCACGGGCCACTTGCTGGGCGCGGTCTTCACCAGCTTCGGATTTTAGCCTCGCGGCAAATCGCGCCGCTTGATCGAGCATGAACTGACTGTTCATCAGCATCAATGATTGTGTTGGGACTGTCGAAGACTGGCGGCGCTCGCAGTTCACCTCCATCACCGGTGCGTCGAACGCGTTCAGCATCGCAAGAGGACGACTGCGTCGCACTTCTATATAAACACTCCGACGAAATTCTTTTCCATTCAACGGCACCTCGACTGGCATCTTATTGTCGCCTGTAGTCTGATCGAGCCCGACAACAATCTGGCCATGAATATCCGGGCGCACGGGTACGGGCGGGCCAAACATCTCTTTGTTCAGTGCACCGCTGGTCGCGAGGACGGAATCGCGGATGGCTTCCGCATCCAGGCGCAGCACCGGCTTGCGCCAATAAAGACGGTTTTCGGGATCACGCTGGTCACCCAGCGACTGATGGTGGGAGGACTGACGATACACGGTGGATGTCATGATCATTTTTTGCAGCCGTTTGAGCCGCCAGCCGTGCTCGACAAAATCACTCGCGAGCCAGTCGAGCAATTCGGGATGCGATGGCCGCTCGCCCATTGCGCCAAAATCGGAGGGTGTGCCGACGAGGCCACGTCCGAAATGGTTCAGCCAAACGCGATTCACGAGCACACGCGCGACCAGCGGATTCGTGCCACTCGTAAGCCAGCGCGCAAAAGCGAGCCGGCGCCCGCTGGTTGGGAAGTCTGGATTCTTTTCGGCAAACGCGATTGACTGACCGCGAGGCGCCAGAACACTAAGCGCTCCAGGTGCAATGGCCTCCTTCGGCTGTTTCGGATCTCCCCGATGCAACCGGTAAGTGACCGGCAGCTTGTCTCCCGGTTCAGTCATTACGGCGAGAAAATCCTGCGCCGGTTTGCGCCCGCGGATCTCACCGATTTTCGCGTCCATCGCCTTCAGATCGTCAGCGGCTTTTTGGTTATACTGATAGAGCACGCCGGGGTTGATATTGACGCTGGGATTATCCGCAAGCAGCTTGGTTTGCTCGGGCGTTCGTTTGTCCGAGGGTGTATCATAGGCGGCGCGAAGCTTTCCACGCAGATCCGGTTCGAACTTTTCGAGATGCTTCGTCAATGCTTCGTCGATGTATTGTTTCTGTTTGGAGGCTTTTTCGTCAGACAGTTTGCTGGCTTCAGTTTCGACTTCCGCGGCCCTCTTACGATCGGCCTCGGTGTAGAGTGATACCAATCGTTGATCCGGTGTCCGCCAGTTCTTTGGATCATAAGCGGGCTCGATGATCGCTCGCAGCCGGTAGTAATCGGTTTGAGGAATTGGATCATAACGATGATCGTGGCATTGTGCGCAGCCCACGGATAATCCAAGCAGGGAGGTCGAGACGATTTTGATCGTGTCGGACACTACCTGGTTACGCACGGCATCATAATCAGCCACGCCAGGCGCGGCGCTGCCATCCGCCCCCATGCGCAGAAAGCCGGTGGCAATGAGTAATTCGCGCGTGTGCACTGCGGAGAGAGCAGGCTGAATGTTGTCGCGCGTCGCCCCGGCCAGCTCATCGCCGGCTAATTGTTCGGTAATAAACTGGTCAAACGGCTTGTCGGAATTGAATGAGCCGATGACGTAATCACGATACTTGTAGGCATAAGCGCGCGGCGGGTCGGCGTCGCTGTAGCCATCCGAGTCGGCGTAACCGGCGACATCAAGCCAGTGACGCCCCCAGCGTTCACCATAATGAGGAGAGTCCAGCAATCGATCGACGAGCTTTTCATAGGCGTCAGGCGCATTGTTTGTGAGAAAACCTTCTGTCTCCGCGCGCGTTGGCGGCAGGCCAGTCAAATCAAAATAAGCACGGCGAAGCAAGGTGATCTTCTCGGCGTCGGGTCCGAAACCGAGTTTTTGTTTCGCCATCGCGTTTACCAGAAAGGCGTCAATGGGTGTGCGCGCTCGGTCTTTCGGTTTTGTGTCTGGAACCGATGGCTTTCGGATCGGCTGAAACGACCAGAAGGCGCGTTCCTCTTCAGTGATGCCGCCAGTTTTTTCAATGTTGTCGGGTTCGGGGCGCGCAGTTTTTGCGCCGCTCGCGATCCATTGCTTGATTAGTGCTACCTGTTCAGGCGTTAACTTTTTCTCCCGCTTCGGCATTTCGCCGCTATGAACCATCTTGAATAGCAGGCTTTTTTCCGGTTTGCCCGGAACAATGACTGCTCCTTCGTCGCCACCTTTGAGCATCAAACGCCGCAGCCGCAGATCCAAGCCTCCGCGCAATTTTTCCCCCTCGCCGTGACAATCGAAACAATGAGCCTTCAGAATCGGGCGAATGTCTTTCTCGAAGGTAAGTGGAGTGGCGCCAACGACTGGTAGAGAAGCGAACGATAACCAGGCGATCAATATGAAAGGTTGGTAACGGCGCCTCATTGAAACAACTCTGATTCTTAAACGTTCCGCAAAATCTCCTTCACCACGCGGCACGGCTTATTGTCGGTGATGCGTTCCTCCTGCCCGTTGTGAAAATACAGCAGTTTCGAGTAGTCGAGGCCGAAAAGATGCAGGAGCGTCGCATGATAATCGTTGGGACTAACCGGATCAACGGCGGCCTTGTGCCCAAACTCGTCGGTTTCTCCGTAAATCATGCCGCCCTTGAAACCGCCTCCCGCCACCCATGAGCTGAAACCCTGGCCGTTGTGATCGCGTCCCGCTTTTTCGGCTGCGCCATGGTTCTCAGTCACAGGCAACCGCCCGATTTCTCCGCCCCAATGGACAATGGTCGTATCGAGCAGGCCTCGCGCTTTCAGGTCTTTCACCAATGCAGCCGATGGTTGATCGGTTTTGCGGCAACAATTGGCAAGGTTGTTTTTGATACTCTCGTGATGGTCCCAAATCTGGCCGTTAACGAAGAGTTGAACGAAGCGCACGCCACGTTCCACCAGCCGGCGCGCGATCAGACAACGCGTGCCGTATTCGCGAGTGACGGCTTCGTCGAGGCCGTAAAGCTTCTTGGTCGCCTCGCTTTCGCCGGAAATATCGAGTGCCTCCTTTGCCGCGGTCTGCATACGCGCCGCCAGTTCGTAGCTCGCAATGCGCGCTTCCAGATCGCTCTCCCCGGGATGAAGAGCAAAATGTTCACGATTTAATCGGGCGAGGAAGGCCAGGTTCTCTGTTTGCAGCTCGCCTTTCAAATGCGGTGGAGGTTCGAGATTCAGGATGCGTGGCTCGCTCGATCGCACGACTGTGCCTTGAAAGAGCGGTGGCATCCAGCCGTTGGACCAGTTCCGCACCCCATCCACAGGGTGGCCGCCGGGATCAGTGAGAACAACATAAGCGGGCAGGCTCTGGCTTTCTGAGCCCAGCCCGTAGGTGAGCCACGAGCCGAGCGCGGGACGACCGGGCTGCGATTTGCCAGTGTTCATGAACCAAATCGAGGGCTCATGCCCATTGATATTGGTGTGCATCGAGCGGATGAGCGTCACGTCATCCACGATGCTCGAAAAATGCGGCAACAGTTCGGATACATCCATGCCGCACTGGCCATGCTTCTGAAACTTCCAGGGGCTTCCGAAGAGTTTCTTGCTGGCCCGATCCACAAAACTGAACGTGATCTCGCCTGCATAGTCCTCACCGCTGCGTTTGGTTAGCTCGGGTTTCGGATCGAATAGATCGATATGGCTTGGGCCTCCGTGCATGAAGAGTGAAATCATTGCCTTGGCCTGAGGACGAAGCGGAGGAAGTTTTGGCTTCAAGTCAAAAGACATGAGGCCCCTTGGCATATTGGGTGGTGTACCCAAAAGGTTCTCCTCCCGCAACAGCCATGCAAGCGCAACACTGCCCACGCCCATCGCATTGCGCGCGAGGAAACGCCGCCGGGACCACAGATTTACCGCACCACCATCAGGACGCTTGCTCGCATTCATACAGGGCCTCAAGAAGATGAACCATATACAGCAGCGAAGCCAATGCAAAGTTGCGGGTTAACGACTAAATTCGTAAAGCGAAGGCGGCGGCTTTCCTGGCTTTCTTCCGACCATTTTACAATTTAAAATTGTCTGCTAAGTTCTGAACTCACAAGATGTCTTCGAGGCTGCTACCTCAAGTGCAAGGTGATCGGCCTGGAAATGCGGCATTGGGCGAATGTCCGGCGGCCGAGTATAAACAGGTGATTGACCAATTATTTAGTCGCCTGATAAACCAACCAAAAGAAAGGTAACAGCTCTATGGGCTCTGCGAATATCAATCTTAGGGGCAAGGCGGCTCTCGTGACAGGCGGCTCACGCGGCATTGGAGCAGCGATAACTAAACGCCTTGCTGCTGATGGAGCTTCGGTAGTCCTGACCTACACCAGTGCAGAGCAAAAAGCCCAGGAAGTGGTGCGCTCAATCGAGTCGGCTGGCGGACGGGCATTGGCAATTCGTGCCGACAGCGCCGATGCGAACGCGGTGAAAAACGCTATTGCTGAAACCGTGAGAATGATGGGACGACTTGATGTCCTGGTCAACAATGCGGGCATCGCTGTCATCAACCCCCTCGATCAGTTCTCACTGGAAGACTTTGACCGCACGGTCGCTATCAACGTTCGCGCCGTGTTCGTTGCATCTCAGGAAGCCTCGCGCCACATGAAAGAGGGCGGGCGTATCATCACCATCGGCAGCGTAAACGCAGACCGAATGCCTTTCGCGGGTGGCAGCGTTTATGCCATGAGCAAGGCTGCGGTTGCGGGTCTGACACGTGGACTTGCTCGCGATCTCGGCCCACGCGGGATTACTGTTAACAATATTCAACCCGGCCCCGTGGAAACGGACATGAACCCTGCAGACGGCCCATTTGCCGAAACGCTGAAGGGGTTTATGGCCATCAAACGTTACGGCAAGGCTGACGAGATCGCCTCTATGGTTGCGTACCTTGCCAGCTCCGAGGCCGCCTATGTGACCGGTGCAAGCCTTACGATCGATGGTGGGTTCGCGGCGTGATCTCAAAAACAAAATCCACCAGGAATAATAAAAATATATGAAAAACAACTCACTGAAACTCTCGGGCAAAGTCGCCGTTGTCACAGGCGCATCCAAGGGCATCGGCGCTGCGATCGCCTCGCAGCTTGCGGCTGAAGGCGCGGCAGTCGTCGTTAATTATTCCTCCAGCAAAACGGATGCTGACAAAGTCGCCGCCGGGATCACGTCCAAGGGAGGAAAAGCAGTTGCCGTGCAGGCGAACCTTTCGAAGCAAGGCGATATCGAGCGGCTCTTTGCTGAGGCGAAGAACGCTTTTGGCAGGCTCGACATCCTGGTCAATAATGCGGGTGTCTATGAATTCCTCCCGTTGGAAAATCTGAGCGAGGACCACTTCCACAAACAATTCAATTTGAATGTGCTCGGCCTGTTGCTTGCTTCACAAGCGGCGGCAAAGCTGTTTGATGGCGCCGGTGGAAGCATCATTAACATCAGTTCAATCGTCAGCACGCTGGCGGTTCCCAATGCGGCGGTTTACAGCGGTACGAAAGGGGCCGTCGATGCGATCACGCGTTCGCTGGCCAGTGAGCTTGGGCCGCGCGGGATTCGGGTCAACGCGATTAATCCCGGGATGGTGGAAACCGAAGGAACTCATTCAGCCGGAATTACCGAAAGCGACATGCGTCGGCAGGTGCAAGCTCAAACACCTTTAGGTCGGACCGGCCAACCCCGGGACATCGTCGGCGCCGCAGTTTTTCTCGCATCCGCCGAATCTTCGTGGATTACGGGTGAAAATTTTGTCATCTCCGGCGGTTACCGTTAAGAGAAACACTGAGGAAAAAGTGAACATGAAACGTGAAGCAAGCAGCAAACCAAAATCGAATCTCACACTACCGGCAGCTAATCGCGACCATATTCAAGGCCCGATTGACGCCCCCTTTGCGCTGGTTGAGTATGGCGACTTTGAGTGTCCGTACTGCGGCGAGGCCTACCCGATTGTTAAAGCAATTCGGGAACGCCTGGCTGATCAATTATGCTTCGCCTTTCGCAATTTTCCGCTGACGAACATGCACCTTCATGCGGAGCACGCCGCCGAGGCCGCCGAAGCCGCGGGGGCTCAAGGCCGTTTTTGGGAGATGCACGATATTTTGTTTGAGAACCAGGATGCGCTTGAAGATGACGATCTTGCCCGATACGCGTCCACTCTTGGTCTTGACGTCTCCCGCTTGATTCATCAGGTCCTGGCTGGAGCACACAATGCTCGAATCCAGGAAGATCTGCGTGGCGGCGCCCGTAGCGGGGTTAATGGCACACCCACCTTTTTTATCAACGGAATCCCCTATGACGGTGAACCAGATGTGGAATGGATGCTCCCTCTCCTAACCAGGGGAATTCCTCGTGATTGATTCGAGCTACTAAACCATTTATGCCCAAGCCAGTGATTTGGACAGTCGACGACGATCCGGATGTGCTCCGCGCAGTGGAGCGCGACCTTCGCCGGCATTACGGAGACCGTTACAGGGTCATTTCCGCCGACTCAGGCCTTTCCGCACTCGAAGCGACAAAGCAGTTAAAGCTGCGTAACGAGCCGGTGGCGCTCTTCCTGGTCGATCAGCGCATGCCGCGCATGTCCGGCGTCGAGTTTCTCGAGAAGGCGATCGATCTCTATCCGGATGCCAAACGTGCCTTGCTGACGGCGTATGCTGATACCGATGCGGCTATCCGCGCCATCAACAGCGTCCATATTGACCACTACTTGATGAAACCATGGGATCCTCCTGAGGAGCGTCTTTATGGTGTTGTGGATGACATGCTCGATGATTGGCAGGCCTCGTTCCATCCGAGCTTTGAGGGCGTGCGCGTGATCGGCAATCCGTGGTCGCAGCATTCCACTGAGCTGCGCGATTTTCTGGGACGCAATTTCGTGCCTCACCAATGGCTTAATGTCGAAACGGATGAGGCGGGCAAGCAACTCCTCGCTACAACTGGCGCGGACGCTTCGGCGCTTCCCCTTGTTGTTTTTCCTGACGGCTCTTTTCTGGGCAAACCACCCATTCCCGAGGTCGCCCGCAAGTTGGGATTGAAAACGAAAGCCGAGTTTCCGTTTTACGACTTGATTGTCGTCGGCGCCGGCCCCGGGATTGGCCGCTGCCGTGTATGGCGCCGCCGATGGGTTGCGCACGCTGCTTGTTGAACGGGAAGCTCCCGGCGGACAGGCAGGTCGCAGTTCGCGCATTGAGAATTACCTCGGTTTTCCAATGGGGCTCAGCGGCAACGATCTTGCCAGGCGCGCGGTGGCCCAGGCCCGGCGTTTTGGCGTGGAAATTCTAACACCACAGGAAGTCAGCAAGGTGCGTGTCGAAGGTCCAAGCCGCGTCCTGACGCTGTCGGATGGGGCCGAGATTGGCAGCCGCGCGCTCCTTATCGCCACCGGCATCGCTTTTCGAAAATTGGAAGTGCCCGGGTTGGAGCGGCTCACGGGTTCGGGAGTGTACTATTATGCCCCCATGTCCGAAGCTTTTTCCTATCGGGATGGCAACATCTACATTGTCGGCGGAGCAAACTCCGCGGGCCAGGCGGCCATGTATTTTTCCAAATTTGCTCGTCAGGTTACAATGTTGGTGCGTGGCAATTCCTTGTCCGACACCATGTCGCAATACTTGGAAAACCAAATTGCTGCCACAAAAAATATAGAGGTGAAACTGAACTCGAGCGTCACGGCGGTAGAGGGTGTTGACCGCTGCGAGAAGATTACGATTCAGAACAACAAGACTGGCGCCACGGAAACTGTGTCCGCCAGCGCGTTGCTGATTTACGCGGGCGCGGTCCCAAGAACGGATTGGCTCGCGGGGATGGTCGAACGCGATGCTCAAGGTTATCTGATCTCAGGTCAGCACTTGATGCTCGACGGCAAGCGCCCGACCGGTTGGACAGTGGACCGAGATCCCTTTTACCTGGAGACCAGTGTTCCAGGCATCTTTGTCGCGGGCGATGTCCGTCATCGGTCTGCCAAAGGCGTCACTTCTGGCGTGGGTGAAGGTGCGATGGCGGTAAAATTGGTTCATCAGTATCTCGGTCTTTTATGAATGCAGCCGATCTTCAGGAAGTCCGCTCCACACCGTTGTTTGCCAAACTTACCGACGAGCAACTGAGTTGCCTTGATGGAGGCGAAATAATCGAAGCGCCGGCCGGGACCGTGCTGGCATCGGAAGGAGAGGAGACCGGCCTTTTTTATGTGATTCTCGAAGGCGAAGTTCGCGCATCGCGCACCTACGATCGCCAGTCCATCCTGCTGGGCACCAACAAACCCGGAAGTTTCATGGGCGAAACCATGCTGTTGTTGGACGTTCCCTGGGTGGCAACCTGCCGGGTTTCCAAACCAGCGCGATTATTTCGGCTTACCGAAGAGAACTTCTGGCGAATGCTTAACACCTGCCAAACGGTTGCGCGGGAAATTTTTCGCTCGGCTGCCAACCGCATGCGGAACCTCGAGGGTTATTCGCAGCAGCGGGAAAAGCTCGTTTCACTCGGCACGATGGCTGCCGGCCTGGCGCACGAATTGAACAACCCCGCCGCAGCCGCACGGCGGGCAGCCGCGCATTTGCAGCAGACTTCCGACCGATTACAATCTCTTCTCTGTCAGCTCAGCAAGGGGCTGGATGTCGAGCACTGGGACCACCTGTTGGGCGCTGCCCAGGAAGCTGCAGAAAAGGACCTCCCTGAACTCGACCACCTCGCGCGGAGTGACGGTGCAGAAACAATCGCAACCTGGCTGGACTCGCACGGCATTGCCTCTGCCTGGGATATTGCGCCTACTTTTGTAAATATCGGCCTCGACGTAGCCTGGCTGGAAAAGTTGGTGGCTAAAATTCCGCCTTCAAGCCGCGCTGATGCTTTGGGCTGGCTCGAAGCGCGGTTGAATTTGAAATCATTGGTTTTCCAGATCGAGCAAAGCACCGGGCGCATTGCCGAATTGGTGAAGGCGGTCAAATCCTACTCTTACATGGACCAGTCGCCGATGCAGGAGATCGACATCCATGAAGGGATTGAGAGCACCTTGACCATGCTCGGTCATAAATTGAAAAATGTAACAGTCGTTCGCGCCTTCGATCGCTCTGTGCCTCGCATCCTGGCTTACGGCAGCGAGCTCAATCAAGTTTGGACTAACCTGATCGATAACGCCATCGCGGCCGTAAATGGTACAGGTAAAATCTGCGTCGGCACTTCGCTGGAAGACAGCCAGCTCGTCGTCGAAATTGTGGACAACGGCCCCGGAATTCCTCCTGAGGTCCAAACCCGCATGTTCGAACCTTTTTTCACCACGAAATCCGTCGGCAGCGGCACCGGTCTTGGCCTGATCATCAGCAACCGCATCATTGGCAACCGGCATGGAGGTGAAATCGAATTCGAATCAAAGCCCGGCGAAACCCGTTTTACGGTCCGGCTTCCCCTGAACAGGATCCCACAGGGACAAGCCGAACTGAAGCCTTAGCCGTAACAATTTAGTTGGAAACAGGCTGCTCTCACGGCCCCCTCCCCCGGAGATGGAGAATCATTTAGCCCCGCTGCTGGAAGTCACCGTTCAGTGGTTATCGAAAGACTGGCGAAAGCTTCTCCCCGCCGGCCATGAATAACTTTTGGAGCTACTAGAGGGGCTGGGGTGGGTGCGGGCCTCTCCCCAAGGAGAGGGTGAGCGTTGCGGCTACGCTGGGAAATGCGAGGCGCTATGGGCACTTTGTTGCTCGGGCCAACGGGGCTCCCTCTCCCCGAGGGAGAGGGCCGGGGTGAGGGGGAACGCGACATCCGAATGCTCCTAACCGCCAAACATCAAGTCGCCGAAGCACCGGTCGTGTTGGTTGACAAAAACTACCACAAGGATCAGGTTCTGTACATGAATAGGGTTCTTTTTTCGATCTGCACCAATTCTAAAATTTGATAGGACAAATTCCAGAAACTCCCAATAGCACTTTTCCGCCAAGTATTTGAAGTTTGTTTTGGTATAATTTTCTTTAGCCTTTAATGACATGAGAGATTTGTCCCATTTGTATGCGCGACACGAAGCTACAATGATTCCGATCGGGAGGCACAACGAGATCAGTTCAACCCACGCCGCGCGGACCGTTTTGTTTGCATTCGTACGTCAGCAGCGCGGCGCGAGTGCTTTCGTTCGTTAGCATGAGCAGGGACGAAAAGAGCGTGGTTCGAGGTTTGCTCATCTGGTTGGTGAGCACCACTTTCGTTTATCTCTTGATGCCGAAGATATATCCACCGCGGACTCTTTCGTCGGACGGATTATGTTTTCATGATACTCATTCCCCTCGGGGCTGCGATTTCAGTCAGGCCCGGCGTTTCGTGGCGTTGGCTTCTATACTACGCAATCCTCGGAGCAATCCCGTTCATTTTGGAGTTGGAAAGCAAGCTGGAAACTCCATATCGCATTCGGACAGACGGTTACCAAGAGGGCTTGATTTCCAATGTTTACATACCGTGCTTGCTGGTCTTCGGGTGGGCTGTGCTGGTGACCATGGTTGCTGGAACCGCTGCCGGAGTCCTCAAGAAGCGAACAAAAAACGGACATGCTAGCCTGGCCCAGTCCGCCACTTAAAATGAAACCGGAGCCTGATAAATCGCCGAGCAACAATATGACCATCCGTTCTCTCGCGATCTTGGCTGGCATCGCCTGTCTCTACGTTCTCATTTTTGGCCCAGCGATGAGCCTGGCAAACCGGGGCATTATTCCGAAGAGAGCATTCGTCAGAGTTTACCGCCCGCTGCCGGTAGGGTTTCAGCAGAAGTTGCTGAATGTTTGGGGCCGCATTGACGCGAGCTCTCAGAGCTTTCAGTATTCAGGACCACCATGAAGACATTGGCTGGGGAGCGTGTTTCAGGCAACGGCGCGACCACGCGCAATGTGGATTTTCAAAGTAAAAAATAATAACGCCTTCTTTTGACATCCCATCCTTACTGCTAAACGTAGGCGCAATGTAATGGCCAAGGCAATCCTCCAAATACTCATCGCACTCATAGCGCTCTCGCTCGCGCACGCTGCGGACTCGGTCCTTTCGGTGTCTGTGGCAGTGCCTACAGGGGGCGGCGACCGGTGGCTGCTTCTTCACCAGAAGGGAGCCCACTTCCACGTGATCGTTTCAAACATTTCCGACAGGCCCCAGCGCGTATGGAAAGAATGGTGCTCGTGGGGATACTATTCGCTCACATTCGAGATCACCGACGGTGCTGGCAAGAGCTGGACGGTGAAGAAGAAGAATAGGGAGTGGACGAAGAACTTTCCGGACTGGTGGAGCCTGGAGCCGCGGGAAAACTTAGTGTTGGATGTCTATTTCGCGGATTCCGATGCATGGAGGGCTTTCCCAATCCCGTTAGCGGCTCCCAGATTGCGTCGGTCCGGGCGGTCTTTGAGATCAGACCCGACAAGTGGACAGAAGAACTCGGTGTTTGGACGGGCCAGATCACCTCTGACGCGAAGAAGCTAATTTTCTACCACTACAAGCAATGATCCCTTTTAGCAGCGTGAGTGGAGCGAATGCGGCGGGCAGCTTTGCTTTCTATGGCCAGGGTTACCTTACGGTTTGCTCGCGGCGGACGTCAGTTTCCCCGCCGCATCGCTCACTCACAACATTACTTAGCTCCATTTCTTCCCAACGCCGCGGTCAGTCGGATGAACGGATCCTGTGCGCTCTGCGGTTGAGAGCTGGAAGTTGAGAGGTGAAGGGAAAAGGAAATTCCCCACCCCGGCCCTCTCCCCCGGGGAGAGGGCCAAGCCTTAGCTTTGGTGTTCTGGCCAGGAATCTCCCGTGTCCAATCCGCGCCGCCATAATTCAAAATGGTATAGCGCGACCACCACCAGCGAGTGCCGGATTTGCCCGGTGGCGATCAGGCCCGGTATCTCTCGAACCGGAACCAGCCGCGTAATCAGGTCCTCCCCATGATCGAAGGACACAGCATGAATGCAATGGCAGGATTCGACCATCACAGTAAAGCAGGTGTTGCTCATGATTGCGGGATTGGGATAAATCCGCCCGATGAGCTGCGGGTTGACGCCGTCATAACCCGTTTCCTCCCGCAGTTCACGTTGAGCAGTAGCCTCCGGGGATGCATCTGTCGAATCCATCATGCCCCCGGGGATTTCCAACTCGACAGTTTCTGAGCCATGCCGGTACTGCTCGACCATGACCAATTGCTCATCGGATGTCAGGGCAATCACATTCACCCAGTTCACCGAATCAATCACGTAAAAGTCATGCTCCTGCTGGGTGCGCGGCGATATCTTTTTATCGGAGCGCAGCGTGAAAATCCGGAAATTGCCGATGGGCTGTGAGCTGAGTTTTTGCCAGGGCTTGATCATTTCACATTCCCTTTTCTTTCGCCGCCCACCCCTGGTGCATGAGGCGAAGCAAATGCGCCAGCGCATCCTCGTAGTCGCGGTGTTTCTCTTGCGCCAATTGGCAGGCGCGCTTGTCCAATTGCGCCGCCATTTCCTTTGACTTGGATTGCGGACAACCCAGCGCCACCAGCACCGACGCAAGTTCACGAAGATCCATCGAAACAATCACTAATGCAAATGGACGCAAAGCCAATCGCCTTCGCCCGAAAATTCACAAAGGGTTACTTTACTGAATCAGCCGGAACGATTTGAATGCTCTCAACCCCAATGCGTTGGTTCGGCCGGTCCGGCGCATGAGTCGGCGCAGTCGCGATCTTTTCGAGCACCTCGTCCCCTTTGATCAGTTTGCCAAAAGCTGTGTACTGCCGATCGAGAAATCGCGGCGTGCCATGGCAGATGAAGAATTGGCTGCCGGCGGAATCGGGGTCATTCGAGCGTGCCATCGAAAGCACGCCTCGGTCGTGATGCCGATCATTGAACTCGGCCTTGATTTTGTAACCGGGATCGCCCGTGCCCCAACTCGCTTCTTTGTTCGGGTCTTTAGTCAAAGGATCGCCCCCCTGGATCATAAATCCCTTGATGACACGATGGAAGCAAGTGCCGTCATAAAAACCCTTTCGAGCCAGCGTTTTAAAATTCTCTACCGTTTTCGGAGCAACATCACTCCAAAACTCAACAATCATTTCACCAGCGGTGGTGGTGATCCGGGCAACTTCGTTGTTCATGGCTTGAATGTTCCAGCCCACGGCCCTTTTGTCACGCGCAGAATCAGGGCAGCAGCCGACGAGCGCCGACGAGCATTGATCGCCGCTGCCTTGTAACGCGAAACTTTGTCGCAAACTTTGTCGAAATCTCGCATAGTCGTCCTCGTTCTCATTCTCGTCCTTCGTCCTCGATCTGCGGCCCGGCTCGCGCGCCGTAGCTCCGGGCAAAGGCGGGTCCGAACCCGCGCGGGCTCATTCGCAAATTTTTTAGATGCAAAATGAACGCCGCAGCCCACGCTCGCTTGACTTTGCATGCGTAACTTTTAGGTTTCTTTCATGAGTTCTTTGGACTTTTCGCCCTGACATTGACCCCCGAATATCAGGGCGAAACTGCCCGAAATCATGTCCAATATCATGATCGCAGGGCAAATCGACTTGTTAATCAATTAAGCGGCGGCATGCCGGAAGAGCAAAAGAAACCACGGAGACCGGGACGCATCTGTCCTGCTTGCAAAGGCACGGGTTTGGATAAATCAGCGCATCGTCGTTACACAACCGGTGGGCATGATGATCGTTCTTGCACTCGTTGCCACGGCGAGTGCTACATTGATGAGCCAGATGAAGAGAGTTCTAACCCGCACAATCACGCGGCTTAACCAGCGGCCTGGAATGGACGCGGGATGGCGCGTCCTGTTTGCATTTTTTTACGCGCTCGGTCCCGCGCCACTCACCGCGAACGTTATACATTTATGCGCCGTTTCACGGCACTGGTCATTTTAATGGCAGCGGCGACCTCTTGGTCTATCGAGTACTCTACTACTGAAGCTGATCTCGTCGGGATCTGGCGGGTGGACACAAACCTGCTCTACGGGCAGACCCTCCCAACGAACTTCCTGTCCTTCGCACTCACCTTGAAGGCTGACGGCAGTTTTCTGGCCACCAACGTCCCTGCCGATTTTTTCTTCAGCTACGGATCGGAGCCAGCAAGCCCGGAGGCTCGAGGTACATGGCGTTTCAAACCCCACGAAAGTGATGGCACGGACAAACTGTTTCTGGACTTCCTCAAACCGAGCGAGGGCCTCTGGGTCTCGAATGTTCAGTTGAAGTTTTCGGGGGTGCCATACTTCTCGCGAGTAGCTCGGCGGTACATCTATATGTCCTACCATACCGGGAAACCCGATGCCCTGGTCTTTTACCTTATAAACAGGGAGCGATAGAGATATGTTTGCGGACGTATGACGAATCACTCGAGGCAACAGCCGCTGCCTTTTTCGTTTCCTACGGTCATAGGAAACCTGCGGCTGCCTGGCTTCATTGTGGGGTCCCAGTCCCTGGCCCGGCCCCCGGCGGCTGTGCCTCAGTTTCACGTTAGCCCCCTACGCAAATGACCATCAACCAAACACAAGGTTCTGATTGGGGCTTCGGGCATTGTTTTGGTCGTGCTTCTCGTGGCCTTACTTGCGACGCTCGGACGGGCAAACAGCTACAGAGTTGATGTCCGATATGCTCACAACCTTATCGGAGGCTTCGACTCCAAGCGGGACATGGCGCTCAATGCAGAGCTATCCGCGACCATTGAGTATTTGGAGCAGTTGAATTTTCCCGAAGGTCAGCCCTCGCCGTTTACAGGCTCGCTTTCTTATTTCGTGGAGACAACAGCGGAGGAGAGATGTTCACGACATTATCGTTTATCTCCGCGACAAGACTGGCAAGGATTTGGGGGAAAGCCGGAGACTTGGATTCAAGAGTATGGCAAGAAGTGAGTATTACAAGCGGCTAACAACCGCAGCCAGCGGACATCGCGAGTCCGCTCAGTTTGTATATTACGCCAGTTCGGCGGGGCCGCTGCTGCGAATCGTTCGACAAGCAAGGTATCGCACGGAGTTGGTCGTTGTTTGTTCCCCTGAATTAGGGGCGCGCATCAGATACAGGGTCGCGGGGAACTTGTATGAGATGTCCCCTCCACCTGCATACATAGTTCGCGACGTTATCGCAGAGCTCGGACGGTTGGCAGGGCTTCCCGACGGGGCATTTCCGAAGGAAGGCATTATTGATTTGAAGTTATCTACCGGTCACGCAAAATGGAAAATCCACATGGCGAGCGCGGACGATGAGTGTATTCTTACTGCAATCCGGGAGTGACATGCTCTAATCAATCACAGCGCCGAATCGCGCTGCACTCGACGCCGGCCGTGCGTCCTGTTACATACAGTGGACGCACCGACTGCGCGTCTGTTTGCATTTGTCTGTCACTGGCGGCGCGCCATTGATGCGCAGCGTCGTTCGGCAACACGCGCAGATGCTCTATGAAGTTCTTACTCATTGCGCTGCTTATCGGCCGTTGGGCCTCCTGTGAAGCCTCGCCGGCAACAAATGATGCGGACCGGGTTTTCGTGTACATGACCATCGGGGACCGAAGCTGCTCTGGCACCAACATCTGGTGGCTTTCAGCGACCCAAGCCGCTCGGTTGCCGAAGTGGCATTCTGGGGGAGCTCAGCCTCCGTTATCCCTGAACAAGGCCCTAAAGAGCGCCAAGAAGTGGATTGATTCGAAGGGAGGAGGCAGTGTTGAGGAAGTCGTCCTGCGACCCGTTGGCCGGAACGATTCTAGTCCATACCGCAACTTGTTTTATTACAGATTTACCTTCGGGGTTGCTCCATACCTCAATCACTTGAGCTGCATAATTCTGATGGATGGGACGACGCTAGAACCAGAGTGCCATGAGCATGCAGAGTTGCGACGAAACTAAACTAGGCCGAACCTGGCTGGGGCAGTGGACGCGCCGATGACCCCTCTGTTCGGTCCTGTGCTCACAGACTGGCGGGCGAGCCGCCCGCCCCGCGCGCATGCGCGTGCCGGCCTCTCCACCCCAAAATCCTGAAAGGATGAGCTCATACCAGCCCAGGGTGCGAGGAACGAGCAACCCTGGGTAAATCGCACCCAAAAAAAACACCCTCTCCCATCGGATGGGAGAGGGATCAAGGGTGAGGGTTCCCAGCTCCTACTCGGGTACTCAAATTCCTCCTAGCGTGGCGCAGCCTGCGCGGCTGTTGACTTTCCATCTCCACCTCTTAGGGATCTATGATGATCAGGGTCGGCAGCCATTTGCCTGTATTTGTCTTTGCACCGATTCTGAAACTGTGATAGGACAAGTTCCAGAAGCTCCCAAATGACACTTTTCTACCAAGCATTTGAAGGTTGTTTTGGCATAATTTTGTCTTTCAGCTTTTAACGATCATGAGAGGTTTGTCCTATTAGTACTGCTCGGCGCGACCATGAACTTGCCGACTTTCAGCGACTTGCGGGACGCAGAAAGGGGCTGGATCGATCTGCAGCTAAAAACAGCGCGAGGTTTTGTGACCGCTTTATCTCCCGCAGACGCTTGGGAACCTATCAGACTGGAAGCACTAGATAGAGCATTTGGAAGTTGGCTCGACGGTCACCCAAGTGAGACTGATGATATCAACGGTGTGATTAATGCGGTAGGTATTGCGTTTGGCTCCATTCTCGTTGAGAAGCAAGATTTCAGATGGACCATCGCCACGGATGAGCACGGCGCAGACCTCGCGATCCGAGCGCTTCCAGACGAGGGCGACGTTCTCGTGTTTCCTGCAAACTTCGTCGCAAAGCGGTGGGACAAAAAGGAACGTGATTTCCTTGTGAACGGGTTTGCGGAAATTTGCCGATACAAAGAGAAGTTGCGCACCGAATGGGAAGCTCACCGGAGGAAAGGCTAAATGCCGAATCAAGCGTCTGCACCTAACCGCCGCCCGTGCTTTCCGCTCGGCGGCTCAGAAGAATTCGCCTATTTTCTTTGCGCTCCACCTTCCTTCACGGCGGCGGTAGGTGAGACGCAACGTTCTGCCTAAACCCATGGGATCGATCCGAGAGCAATTGAGAGGCGTGCCGTTCGTCATCGCTTTCCTGGCGGTGGGCATTGGTTTCGCCTTTGCTCCATCCATCACCATGGGCACCATTGCGGGGATCTTCTTTGTTCTCGCCCTGCTTTGCATGATCGAAGACCGCCGGCTTGCCCGGTCGGGCCAGCGCACACAGGGATGGTTGTTGATCACCGAATGGAGGAGGACTGTTTCTTCCCTGTCATCTAGTTTCAGTATAACGGGGGCGCTACCCGTCGCGAAGCCACCAAAATGGGACGAGGTGTCAGGAAGCCTCCAGTGGGCAGTCGTGTCGTTGTGGTTTATGACCCGACCGGCAAACTCGGATGCGATATCGATAAGTTTTGGAGACGGCGAGGCTTTGCTATGGCACTTTTACTTCTCGCCATAGTTTTCACTGTGGGGGCAATACTTGAAAGGTAACGGCAGAACACGCGGATCCACCGAACCCCTCGATGATACCTCATTTGACAATTGAACACCGTTGGTCGGGGTCGGTGGTCCTGATCGTTGGATTTGAGGCATGAACACCGAGCGAGAACGAGTCGCCAAGCTAATCCGAAATGCGTTTTCCGGGGTGACCTTGGGCAATGGCGTTGGATTGTGGCAAGGGCAGGCGCTGGATGATTATGCCGATGAGCAAACTATTGCGGCCTCGAGATTTCGTGACGAGAAAGCGAATTGGAGTAAGATTTCCGTCGACGATTTGAATCGGTGTGACAGTAGCTTGAGCTTTTTCGATGCGGAAGGGATGCGTTTCCATCTGCCCGCATTTCTGCTAGCGGAACTCGAGGGAAAGCTTTGGAATGGCGTGATATTTCATCTGACGAGCTTGGACGACTACGCTAAGGGCAAACTCACTGCATTGTCTGCCGTTCAACGAAACGCTATCCGCGAATTTCTTTTGCTTTTAAGAGACGACCCCGGCTTTACTATCCAAAAACCAGCGATCGAAAAAGCCATCGAGGAGTTTTGGACAGAATGAGAAAACCCAACCACCTCAGGCAGCGGACCCCGCGATTCCGCTGTGTTTGCACATCACGCCAGTGGCGCGGGGCCGCTGCTGCGGAACGTTGACCCCACATGCGATTCCGCTTCCAGAAACGACGGCATCTGATACTTGATATTGGAACTGGGGACATCCTTGCCGAGAGGGGAGATGTCTTGATTACTGGCCGCATTTCAGCCAGATCGCCTCTTTCGTCGGTGATAAAGGCGAGCCGGCGTGAGGAGATGGAGAAGTTGTTTCTGAAGCCGACGCTGCACTTTCGTTGTGAGGAAGGTGTATGGCGGCATGTCTTCTCGATTCATTGGACAGCACGAGATCGGTACGCGCCAGATACACCCTCCTATCAAGCCCCGGTGCTCGCCATGCAGCAGATTGCGCATTACTTATCCACGACTGGCCTCCTGGCTGGTGATATCCGAGTCGGCATGACGCCGTTTTCGTGGCGGACACCGCAACTCACAGCTCAGATCATGAGAGACTGCTTGTGGCATTTGTTTCTTTGCGCTCGCGACCATCCCCGAGGCAACACTTCCATGCACGTTTCAGTCAAGAGTCTTACCGAATTTCCTGAGTTGACCGACTTACTGGTTCGCGACTTGCCGGTGAAGCACGGACCCCTTGGTTTTCCCCTTACGCCTTGGGTCCCGGATGACAGCGAGGTAGAACCAGCCCGAGTATGAAATCAAGGTCTTACAAAAATGCTCCAGGTAGGGGCGGGATTTCGTCAATGTTGACAACCGAACGCGCTTGGCGCGCCTGCCTGACCAGCGATGTTGGGCGAGAAGTAACCAGATTACGACATGAAGCCTGAGCGGATAATTTCTAGAGCTGAGTCTTTGCAGATCCTCGAGAATGACCTCCGCAAGGTTGCACTGGAGAAGCGCGCCGGCGAGTTGAAGGATGCCACCGCAGAAAAGCGCGAGTCGATACTCGCGGAAATTGAACGCGACATTCGGAAAGAATCGCTGCGACGCGCGATGAAGTTTGTCCCAGAAAACGTCATTTACTGAGAAATGTACTCCGCGCCCAACCGACGCGCTGCACTCGACGCTGGGCGCGCGATCTGGTTGCATATCTGGCGCCATTCGCCCAGCGAGTGAGCTTCAGTGTTAAGCTCAATAATCCGTGAGACCCATGGCAGCAACTCACAAGCGGTTCCTCGATGTCCTGGAATCCAAATCGTATGAGGGGCTTAGAATCGTACGTTACGGTCGAGAATGTTGTCTGGTCGTCAGGACCGGGGGAGAGGACCACTGTTTCGTAAATCGAGAGGGGAAGCGTGCAACGTACCGACACGCGTGGCAGATTCGAGAGTGGCTTCAGGAAAGTTTCGGCATTGCTGCGGACGCCGTCCCGGTCGAGAGTATCAAGCAATGATCTCGCTTAACACGCGGCAGCCACCGCCGGGATTACGTCTTGTTTGCGGCCGGACGCTGTTGGCCCGGCGTGGTTGCGCTCTACGTTGGACGGAATGAAAATGGCTTCTGGTCGATGCAACATGTGGGTCGCTGGCTTGGCTGCCGTCTGCGTTGTGTTACTGGCAGCCACGGCGTACTTCTCCACAAGGCCGACCACCCGACGAGCCGATCTTAATTATGCTTTCGACATCGTCGAAAGCTTCGGGGACAAGGCCGCTCGTGCATCCAAAGGAAGCACCTCAGAGGTTTGTGACGTTCTTTGGGAACTCCATTACCCGAGCTTCGAGTGGCCAGGCGCACCGCACCCGTTTCAAGGGCGAGTAGACAATTTTGTTGAAGGACAAAGGAGGCGAGCGGTCACAGAGGTGATCAGTTGCCTGCGGGTGAAAACGGGCGAGGACCTCGGCTCCGACCCTGAAAAGTGGCTTTTAAAGTACGGAAGCCAGTCGGTGAAAGAGGATTTGCACATCATGAAAACCCGAGGCAAAACGAATTTGTCCAACCAAGCCCTACACTCGACGCGGCGATGACTCTCCTGTTACATTCTGGACGTGACTGGCGCCTCGCGAGTGAGCACGGGCGTTAAACTCTGTCGTTAAACATATGCCTCCCGATCCAGGCCAGCCGAACCGCATGGAGGAAGAAAGTATCCGGGATATAATGGAGCAGCTTTCCATTTCGCGGGAGGAGGCAGTTGCCTGGAGACGGAACTTTGTTCGGAAGCATTATGCGAACCGGGAGCTGGTCTATGATTTTCTCAAGACACACAATCCCCGCGTTCGGGAGATGGAGCAGGACGAGGATTATCAGAAGAGATTTGCTCGCGTCGCGCAGGAAATGCAGGTCTCAGTCTCGACTGCCATGGCACACGTGATCGTTGGCGACCTCTTGGCGGAGGGTGGCATGAAGATCCTAAAGAAGAAGAAACGCAGGTCAGACCTCGCTGATTACCAGGATATACTCGGCGTTTCGGTGCCGATACCTAAAGGGGTTTTGGATGCACTCGGAATCGAGAATGTTTAACACTGGGTGCAGGCGACGCCGGATTGCGCCTGTCTGTTATTACTGAGTCAGGCGTCCGGCGCGCCTTGACCCAGCTCGTTACAATTGTTCGTAGATGCGGATTCCCTTGTTTTTAATCGATTTCCCTGGCGGTGGTCTTCCACGAAAACTACTCAAAAACGATTCTGGCGCCCCCCAGACGCCTTTTCCAACAGTAACACCCGACCGGGATGCCACACGCAGAAGCAGCCGACTTATGGGCAATGTTGAAGATTCTTAAAATACCGCCGTGGACTTCATCAGCACTCGGAACAAATCATTCAACCCGTTCCGCTAATGGAATGCTCTCCAGTTTTAAATACGCACAGTCCTATCAGTTCCATCTGTGCTTCGTACGAATATCCGTCTCGCCGAGCGGGCTGTTCTTGTTCTTGATCCTTTATCCGTGTCCTCTGCGAAATCCGTGGTAAATCCCTTCTGCGTTCTTGGTAGTGCAATGTTTCAAAACTCATCATTTTCGGCAAAATTCTGTTGCCTTGTTTTCTCTGCATTGGTCTCTGGTCAAAATTCTTTTCTCTTCTCCGCGCGCTCTTTCATTTTTCTTCTCCGTTCGCTCCGTTTGCTCATGTGAAAATTTCTGTATTAACTCTTTGCCTTTGGTTGCGGCTTGCCGCGCGGTGCCTCCGTGGTTTCATCAGTCGCGGTTTTTGTTCTCTGCGCCGTTGCTGCTTCGGCTATCGTTTCAACTCGTCAAAATCTTTTTTCAAGAAAAGTTGCGACTGTTTACGACTGTATACGACTGTGTGCGACTCGGTTTGGCTGCTCCTTCCTCTTCGGCTAATTCCTCTAAAAACCCATGCTAAGGTTGAGCCAGGCCCGAAGTAGTTGAGGCCCGAGTGATGCAAATTTATAAGATTTATCAAAACGCAGGTAGAGCCCGCCTCGCCGAGCGGGCTGTTCTTGTTCTTTATCCTTTATCCGTGTCCTCTGCGAAATCCGTGGTAAATCCCTTCTGCGTTCTTGGTGCTCTGTGGTTTCTCGCCTCAATTGGTCAAAATCTTTTTTCTCAAAAAGTTGCAGCTGGGTGCAGTCATTCTGCAGCTGTTTGCAGTTCGTTTTGGGTGATCCTTCCTCTTCGGCTATTTCCTGTAAAAGCCCATGCTACGGTTGAGCCAGGCCCGAAGTAGTTGAGGCCCGAGTGATGAAGATTTATAAAATTTATCAAAACGTAGGTAGCACCCGTCTCTCCGAGCGGGGAGGTAGCGCCCGTCTCGCCGAGCGGGCCGTTCTTGTTCTCGGTCCTTTATCCGCGGTCCTCTGCGAAATCCGTGGTAAATCCCTTCTTTCTCAGCGGTGCCTCTTTGGTTCATCAGTTGAGGCGGACCTTTTTTCATTATGAGCTGCACCTCTCTTAATATCGCCTACGCTTCTCTTGGCCAAAGCCTTGGCTGTCCTGACGATCAGCTCGTCAACTTCGCCCGCGCTCGGATCAGCCTCCACGCCCGTCAACTCCAGGCCAGCGCTGCCGCCCGCCTCTGTGACAATCCCGAAGGTCCCACCTTCATCGGTTACGGCGGCGCTCGCGGCGGCGGTAAATCCCATTGGCTCCTTTCTCAGATCGGCGCCGATGATTGCCAGCGCTATCCTGGCCTCAAATGCCTCCTCATTCGAAAAGTCGGCAAATCCAATCTCGAAAACTTCGATGACATCCGCCGTCGCGCTTTTGGGTGTCTCGACCATTCCTTCATTCCTTCCCGGGGGATCCTCCGGTTCAAAAATGGTTCCCGAATCATCTCCGGCCATTTCCAGAAAGAGAGTGATATCGATGCCTATCTCGGTCTCGAATATGATCTGATCGGCATCGAGGAAGCCACCACCCTCACCAGTCGCAAACACACCGACATTACCACCTGCTTGCGCACCTCCAAAAAGAACTGGCGGCCCCGCATCTATTCCACTTCCAATCCCGGCGGCGTCGGCCACGCCTGGTATCGCGCCAAATTCATCGCGCCTTACCATGCAAAA
>Ga0157375_10000132_pt1 | contig 74555 bp, 72 predicted proteins | sample M35metaG_FD_115311 | JGI IMG/M metagenome (GOLD analysis project Ga0157375, IMG submission 115311) | Miscanthus rhizosphere microbial communities from Kellogg Biological Station, Michigan, USA - M3-5 metaG | ecosystem: Host-associated > Plants > Roots > Rhizosphere > Soil | place: USA: Michigan...
ACGTATAACGTTCGTGGAGAGGGAGACCCGAACTATTTAACGGAGCTTGCGCGGTTCGTCGATTCCAGGATGCGCGAGGTCGCGGCGCAGGTCGCCACGGTCGACCCAATGAAAATCGCCATCCTGGCGGCTCTCAATATCGCCGATGAGTTTTCCCGCTACAGAAAAGAGCGCATGAACGCGGTCGGAATCTGGATCGAGAAAACAGAGGAAATGTCGGAGCGGCTCGGGAAGATCATCACCTGAGCCACAGTTTTTTGACAGGCAGTTTTCGGAGTCCCTGCAGAGTTCGTGATGCACGATCTAACTCTTGAACCGATGCTTTTCTTACTTCCGGGTGCTCGCGTCTTCGCGCCGCGTGCAGACCGTCGTCCCGTGCGGGAAACCGTCCGGGATATGGAGACGGTAGCCTAAACGGCACGGGTAGAGCGCCCACCTGTTTCGGCAGGTTCAAGTAAGAATCCTACACACGGCTCAGGCGGGGTTCTCCGAATTTCCTCGCGACACGTCGCAAGCCTCCCGACTGGGGAGGTGCAGTTTGAATATCAACACTTATGTGATTGCAGTGCTCATCGGCATCGCCGGGGCGTTCGTCCTCGCTGCCGTATGGGCTGCCGTATCCCGCAAACGTGGGGCCGCGCTACTCGACGAAGCGCGCCGGAACGCCGACCGGATTCTCGAGGACGCCCGCAAATCGGCGGAGTCGAAAGGCAAGGAAGCCGACCTCGAGGTCAAAGAGAAACTTCTGCAGATGCGGTCGGACTTCGATCGCAAGTCCCAGCAGCGTAACGACGAGCTGAAAGTCAGCGAGCGCAGGCTGCAGCAGAAGGAAGAGAACCTCGACAAAAAGACCCAACAGCTTGACTCCCGCATGGCCGAGGTCGAAAAGCGCGACCGCGCCATCGGCGATCGCGAGAAGACGCTGGAGGTCCGCGAAGGCGAGCTCACCGATCTGATCGAGGCGCAGCGCCACAAGCTCGAACAGGTGGCCGGCCTGACCACCGACGAAGCGAAGCGCGAGCTGATCCGCGGCATCGAGAACGAAGCCAAGCTCGAAGCGGCGCAGATCATCAAGCGCATCGAGACCGAGGCCAACGAACAGGGCCATCTCAAAGCGCGCAAGATCCTCGGCATGGCCATCCAGCGCATGGCCTCGGACTACGTTGCCGAGAACACGGTGTCGGTCGTCGATCTCCCGAGCGAAGACATGAAGGGCCGCATCATCGGTCGCGAAGGCCGCAACATCCGCGCGCTGGAGCTGGCCACGGGCGTCGACCTGATCGTCGACGACACGCCGGAAGCGGTCATCCTCTCCGGCTTCGATCCGATCCGCCGCGAGATCGCCCGCATCTCGCTCGAACGGCTCATGCAGGACGGCCGCATCCATCCCGCCCGTATCGAAGAGCTGGTCGAGAAGGTTCGCCAGGAGCTCGATCAGAAGCTGTTCGAGGAAGGGGAGGCCGCGGCCTTCTCCCTCGGCATCACCGATATCCATCCCGAGGTCCTGCGGCTTCTCGGCAGGCTGCGCTATCGGACGTCCTACGGCCAGAACGTGCTGATGCACTCGCTGGAAGTGGCGCAGCTGGCAGCGCTCATGGCCATCGAGCTCGGCGTCAACGACACCATCGCCAAGCGCGGCGGACTTCTGCATGACATCGGCAAAGCGATCGATCGCGAGATGGAAGGAACGCATCTCGAGCTCGGCCGCCAGGTGCTGGAGAAGTACGACGAGAAGCGCGAAATCATCCACGCCATGGAGTGCCACCACGGCGACTACGATCCGACCACGGTCGAGGCCGTGCTGGTCAATGCCGCCGACGCGCTCTCCGCGGCCCGTCCCGGCGCCCGTCGCGAGATCCTAGAAAACTACGTACACCGTCTCGAGCGCCTCGAAGGGATCGCCAACTCGATGGAGGGCGTCTCCAAGAGTTTCGCCATCCAGGCCGGGCGCGAGCTTCGCATCATCGTCAACGCGGAAAAGATCACCGACGAGCAGTCGATCTGGCTGTCGAAGGATGTCGCCCGGAAGATCGAGGCGGAGCTGCAGTATCCGGGTCAGATCAAGGTGACGGTCATCAGGGAGATGAGAGCGGTCGACTACGCGAAATGATCAATATCCTCTACATCGGTGACGTCGTCGGCCAGCCGGGCCGGAAGGCGCTGCACCAGAAGCTGAACCACGTCGTCGATCGGGAGAAGATCGATTTCACCATCGTCAACATCGAGAACGCGGCGGGCGGATTCGGCGTCACCGAGGCGATCATGGAGGAGCTCTCGGAGCTCCCCATCAACGCCTACACCTCGGGCAATCACATCTGGGATAAGAAAGACTTCGTCGACAACTACGATCACTACGAGCACGTGATCCGGCCGGCGAATTATCCGCAGGCGAATGCCGGCAAGGGTCGCGTGATCCGGCAGACCGCGGCGGGCGTGAACGTGGCCGTGGTTCAGGTGATGGGCAACGTCTTCATGCCGCCGTGCGACAACCCGTTCTACGTGATGGAGCGCGAGCTGAAGGAGATCGGAGAGGCGGCGAAAGTCATCATCGTCGACATCCATTGCGAGGCCACCTCGGAGAAGCAGGCGATGGGACGGCATCTCGATGGGCGCGTCTCCGCGGTGGTCGGAACGCATACGCACGTGCCGACGGCCGACGAACGGATCCTGCCGATGGGGACTGCATTTCAGACCGATGTGGGGATGACCGGTGCCTACGATTCGATCATCGGCTTCCGTCCCGACGAGGTGCTCTACCGCTTTCTGATGAACACGCCGAAGAAGCTGGAAGTGGCTAAACGCGACATCCGCCTCACCGGCGCGTTGATCGAAGTCGACGAGACCACCGGCAAGGCCGAGCGCATCATCCGCATTCAAGAGAGAGTCGAGGAGTAGTGCGACTCGGTGTGATCACGCTCGGGCATGTGCATGCCGAGGAGCTCACCGCGCTGACGCCGTATCTGGAGCACCTCGAACAGCTCGTTCTCGACATCCCTTTCGATGATTCGTTGGTGAAGCATCGCGCGGAGTTGAACCGCGCCGTCGACGCGGCCTCGGACGATTGGCTGCTCGTCGTCCGCGAGCGCGAGATCGTCGATGATGCCATCGCCCGCGAGATCACCGAGGCCATGCGCGCGCAGAAGGCGTGGGGTTTTCGCATCCGCTCCGTTCCGATGTACGCCGGCAAACCGCTACGCATCGGCGAGAGCGAGGGCGAGCTGCGTCTGTTCCATCGCCGCCATCTCCTCCGCCGTGGAGAGTTGGGCGTGCAGGGGACCGTGGTGCGATTGAATAACGTGCTGCGGTCGATGAGCTTCGATACCGTCGCCGCGCATCGCGAGTATCTGGAAAAGAACGGCGTCCCGCATTCGCTGCTGCGGCGCCTATTGCTCTTCGCGCATCACGTCGTCGTCACGGGCGCCCGCGATGCGAACACGTTGTGGTATCTCTGGATTGAAGCGGGATACGACCACGGAGCGACTACACCATCTGCGGCTGAATAGACGGCTGCCGTGTCGACAGCGCCCGCAGCGTTCCATTGGCGCGGAACTGTCTCGGTGACATGCCGAAGCGTTCTCGGAACTGTTGACGGAAGTAGTTTTCGGAGTCGAAGCCGCAACGGCGGGCGATCTGGGAGATGCGCATATTGCCGCTCTTGAGAAGCCGCGCCGCTTTTTCCAGACGCTTCTCTTTGAGGAAGTGGCTGAGCAGGCGGCCGGTGATCCGGTGGAAGCGTCCGGAGACGTACTGCCTCGTATAGCCGAGCTCCTTGGTAACAGCTTCCACAGTCAATTCTTCGTCGGCGCGCACACGACGGCGTACCGTCTTGATGAGAGCGCGTAAGAGGCCATCCATCGCGGTCCTCCTCTTGGGAAGCGCCGAGCGAGCCGCTGAATCTCGAGATCAGCAGCTGCCCGGCTATTAATCGATTTAATTGTGTCGCCATCATAGTCTAAAAATCGTGTAATCGTTAGCGTATGAGCTTTGCGCCGATTCAGAAGGACGTTGACGACTACATTTCCCAGTTCAAGGAAGGCTACTTTCCGCCGCTCTCGATGCTGGCGCGTTTGACCGAGGAGTTGGGCGAGCTTGCGCGCGCACTAAGCCATGAGGCCGGTTTCAAGAAGCCGAAAAGCGGGGAGGCGAAGGGCAATGTGGCCGAGGAGTTATGCGACCTGCTCTTCGTCGGTGTCTGCCTCGCGAACTCCCTCGGCATCGATCTCGATGACGCCTTCAACGCGGCGATGACCAAGTACCGCGTTCGCGATGCCGATCGCTGGACGCGCAAGTAACCGGTACACTCCGCGCGTGCGAGCAATCATCACCGGCGCATCGAGCGGCATCGGGGCCGCACTGGCCCACGAGCTTTCGCGGCGCGGCTGGACGCTGGCGTTGCTGGCGCGCCGCGGGGATCTGCTCGACGCCCTCGTGCGCGAGTTGACGACGAAGTCGGTCGCGTTGACGTGCGATGTCGCGGACGCCGCTGCCGTGCGCGACGCCGTGACGCGCGGTCAGGCGGAGCTCGGCGGCCCGTTCGATCTGGCAGTGGCCAATGCCGGGGTCGGCGTCCCATCGCACGCGGCCAAGTTCAATCTTGCTGACGCCGAGCTGATGACCCGCGTCAACATCCTCGGCATGTTCAATCTGTTCGACGTCGTCATCCCGTCGATGATCGAGCGGCGATCCGGCCGTTTCGCCGGCATCGCCTCGATCGCCGGTCTGCGCGGCCTGCCGACGTCCTCGGTCTACTCGGCGACGAAAGCGGCCATGCAGGCTTTTCTCGAAGCGAGCCGTATCGAGCTGCTGCAATACGGAGTGGGCGTGACCACCGTCAACCCCGGCTTCATCATCACGCCGATGACGCAGAAGAATCGTTTCAAGATGCCGTTCCTGATGACGGCCGAGGAAGCCGCGCGCATCATCGCGGACGGATTGGATCGCGGCGCGCGTGTGATCGAGTTCCCGTTGCCGATGTCGCTTCTGATGCGTTTCGCCCGCTTCCTGCCGGCGCCGATCTGGGATCGCGCCACCGGCGGCTATGCCAAGCGAAAGGTCGATTCCGAAAAGGCCACGCGATGAGCCGCGACTGGAAAGCGACCGCTGGCGTCCGTCTCTGGGCGCTTCGCAACGTCTTCCTGCTCTACTTCACCAAGCCCTCGGTGATCGAGGTGAACGAGCGCCGCTGCGAGGTGCGCGTCCCGCTGAACTGGCGGACGAAGAACCATCTCAAGTCGATGTACTTCGGCGCGCTCTGCATCGGGGCCGACGTCGCCGGCGGCCTGATCTGCTTCCATCTGATGTCGGTGATGAAGGTGCGCTTGTCGTTCGTTTTCAAGGCGGTGCGCGCCGAATTCCTCAAGCGGCCGGAGGATGACGTCCACTTTCATTGTGAGGACGGCGAAGCGATTCAGGCCCTCGTCCGCCGTGCCATCGCAAGCGGCGAGCGCGAAGAAACGACGGTTCACGTCACTGCTCGCGTGCCGAAGAAACTGGGCGACGAGCCGGTGGCGCAGTTCGAGATGACGCTATCGGTGAAGAAGAGCGTGTAGACTCGCAGCGGCCATGTCACAGCCCATCGGCGTTTTCGGCGGAGGCGAGCTCGTGGCGCTCCTTCGGGATCGTTGCCCGGAGTACACCTTCGTCGATGACAGCGAGCGCGAGCGATGCCGGATCGTGATTGTCGATGTCGATGGACACCGGCCGCTCGACGATCCGTTGCGCAAGAGTCTGGTCCGCGTCGTGTTGTATGACGACGCGCCGGCGGGCGATCGCCGGGATGGCGACATGCGCGTGCCGCGCGCGAGTTTTCTCGCGCAGCCCAACGACACGCTCGCCGTCGCCTCCGACCTCGCAGGAACGGTCATTCATGCATCGGCTCTCGAGACCGAGGTCGCCTATCTGACGCAGATCCACGAGCTGATGACCATCGCGGACGCCAACACCGTCTCGGAGCGGATCACGCGCACGGTCCTCGATTTTCTCGGACTGACCCGCGCCGTCCTTTTTCTCCACGATCCGCGCGTCGAACGCTACGTCGTCAGCTACAGTTCCGATCCCGACGTGCGCGAGACCGGCGAGTTCCTGCCGGGCATCCCGCCGGGACTGCTTCAGCGCGCGCTCTCCTCGGGGCAGTCATTCGCGGCCGACCGAGGGGAGGGAATGATCGTGATGCCGATGCAGGCGCAGCACGATCTCATCGGCGTGATCCGTGTGGCCTTCGGACCGCTCGATCTCCTCGACGACGATGCCGTCGCGAACGTGACGCGCTACCTCCGCTCCGTCGCCTCGGTGCTCAGCAACATCTACCAGCTCACGCGCAGCCGCGATCTCGCCATGCGCGACGACCTGACCAAGGCCTACAACCGGCGATTCTTCGAGTCGTATCTCGACGAGGAAATCGAGCGCGCCCGCCGCTACGGCGCCACGTGCAGCATCATCTTTCTCGATCTCGACGACCTCAAGACCGTCAACAATGCCCACGGCCATCTGGCCGGCTCGCGGACACTGCAGGAGGTGGCCAAACGCATCCTGGCGGCCGTGCGCGGCATCGACAAAGTGGTCCGTTTCGGCGGCGACGAGTTCTGCATCATCCTCCCGCAGACGGATCAGGAGCAGGCGGTTGCCGTTGCCCATCGCGTCCGCAAGGCCATGACCTCCGCTCCCTTCCACCTCGGCGAAAACATCGACATCTCCATCAGCGCCAGCTTCGGCATCGCCACCTTCCCCACGCACGGCCTGATGAAAGATGACCTCATCCGCCAAGCCGACGCCGCGATGTACCGCGTCAAGTCGACCACGAAAAACGCCGTGGGCGTGGCGGTGGTGGGTGACAGCCAGGCGTCGTCGCGGGCGTAATCCCCGAATCCTCCCGAATCCGCTAAAGTCCGCCCGACATGTCGACCCTTTTTGAAGAATTGAGCCGCGTTCAGACCTACGAGTACACGGAAGAGGACGTTCGGGAGTTCGAGGCGCTGCATGAGGAGATCCGGGCGCTGAAGAAAGAGCGCAACGCGGTCATCGTGGCGCACAACTATTACCGGCCGGAGATCTTAAAGGTTGCCGATTTCATCGGCGACTCGCTGGAGCTGGCATTGATGGCGTCGAAGGTGACCGATGCCGACGTCATCGACTTCTGCGGCGTTCACTTCATGGCCGAAACGGCCAAGATCGTCAATCCGTCGCGCAAGGTGCTGCTGCCGAATCTTGCCGCCGGATGCCAGCTGGCCGACTCCGCGCCGGCGGAGGATCTGCGCAAGCGGATCGCCGAGTTGAAGACGCAGTACGACGATCTCGCCGTGGTCAGCTACGTCAACACCACCGCGGCGGTGAAGGCGCTTTCGGACATCATCGTCACCTCGGGTAATGCGGCGAAGGTGGTGCGCACTCTGCCGAACGAGAACATCCTCTTCGTGCCCGACCGCAATCTGGCGCGGCATGTCGGCGAGCAGGTGCCGGAAAAGAACATCATCCCGTGGGAAGGGTTCTGCTACGTGCACCAGCAGATCACGCCGCACGAAGTGGCGCGCATCCGCGCGGCTGATCCGGAGATCAAGATCCTGGTCCATCCCGAGTGCCGCGAGGATGTTGCGATCCTCGCCGACGCTGTACTCTCGACCTCGGGGATGGTGAAGTACGCCAAGGAGCGGCCGGAGAAGCGCTTTCTCGTCGTCACCGAGTGCGGCCTCTCCGATCGCCTGGCGATGGAAGTGCCGGACAAGACTTTCGTCAAAGGCTGCAAGCTCTGTACGTTCATGAAGGTGACGTCGCTCGAGGATGTGCGCGACTCGCTGAAGTACATGCGCTACGAGATCGTGGTGCCGGAAGATGTTCGCGTTCCCGCCGAGCGAGCCTTGCGGCGGATGTTCGCGGCGACCGAAGGCTAATGGCAGATCAGCTGGTAGACGCCGACCACGTCGCCTGACACGTCATCGAGGTCGGCTTTCATCTTGCCGAGGACTGTCTGGAACTCGGGATCGGTCTGGAGCGACTGCGTCCAGGGGTGCTTCACCCAGGCAAACCAGCTGTGGTTTCCGAGCTCCGCGCTCTTGTTCACCCAGCGCATGGCGGCATCGCGATCGCCCAGCTTCGCGTAACAGAGCGCCTGGCGCATCGCCGCCCAGTGAAGACGATTCGCGTCCGGCTCGAATGAATGCAGCGCGGCTTCGGCCGCCGGCCGGTCGCCTTTCGCCGCGGCGATCATTGCCCGAAGACTTTTGCCGAGGTAATGCTGCGGGACAAGGTTGGTGATGCGCTGCGTCTCCGCCTCCGCACCGGCGAGATTGCCGAGCAGGATGAAGGCGTTCGCGCGGATGTCGCGTCCGGCCAGCTCGGCGTCACGCGCCGCCAGCGCTTCGGCGGAATTGCTGAGGGCACCTTCCGGGTCGACGGCGTTCACATACCAGTAGCCGCGGGTCTTGGCCTCGTTCGAATTCGGATCGAGACTGATGATGCGATCGCCCACGCAGCGGACCCGCTGCGTGTCGCCGACCGAGACGTAGTAGTTGGCGACGTTGTTCAGCGCGGTGATGTCGTTCGGATTCAGGCGCAACGCCGCCAGGTTCTCGCGCACGGCTTCGCGAAAACGATCAGGGAACTTCACGAACACGCGTCCCATGGCCAGGTGTGCGGCGGGGAGATTGGGATCGAGCCGCACGGCCTGCCGCGCGTACGCCTCGGCGCGGGTGGTGGCGTCAGGCGCGTTGTCCAGCCCGCGTGACTGGCCGAGCGAGATGGTGATGGCGAGATCGGCATAGGCGGCGGCGAAGTTCGCGTCGAGCGCAATCGCGCGCCGCAGCGCGGCCTCCTCCGCTTGATGCTCGGCGGGAAGGAGGCTTCCACTCAGCGCACGGGCGCGAAGGTATTCCTCGTACGCGCGCGGATTCGATGAGCGAGGTTCCGAGGCATTGCCGGCTTTCTGCACGCCGAGCTTTTGATTCAGGCCGCTCACCGTGCGGGAGGAGACCTCGTCGATCAGCTTGATCAGATCGGCCCGTTTTCCGTCGATGGCGTCGGCCCAGACCGTGTAACCGGTTCGCGAATCGGTGAGCTGCAGGTTGACGCGCACCAGATCGCCGGCGGCGAGGAAATGCCCCTCCAGCACGCTGTCGACGTGCAGTTGCTCGGCGGCGGTCTTCGTGTCGGTCTTCTTGTTGTGAAATCCGACGATGGCGGATGTCGGCCGCACCTGCAGCGACGGGATCTGCTGCAGTTTGGTCACCAGCGCGTCGGCCAGACCGACGGAGAGGAAGTCGTCCTTCGTGTTGTTGGAGATGTTGTCGAGCGGCAGCACGGCCATCGAACGGATCGGCGGCGGAGCGGTGGATGCGGGCGGCTGGTCAGGCTTCGCGTGGCGATTGAAATAGACGATGGCCGCGGCGCCGAAGGCGAACGCCAGGATGGTCAGGATCAGGCGCGACCAGCGTGGCCGCGATCGCGTGCGGCCGAGCGACGCATGCGAGCGCGAGAGAGTAGGGAAGCGGGCCGTGGGTGTATCGAGATCGTTGAGGTCGGAGAGGAGATCCTGCGCCGACTGATAGCGATCGCCCGGATTCTTTTTCAGCAGCCTGCCGATGATCTTCGTCGCCGCGGCGGGGAAGGCCGGATCGCGAGCCACGAACGGCTCGGGCTCGTCGTCGCGAATTTTCTCGAGCACCATCAGCGGCGCGTCGGCGTTGAACGGCAGCTGGCCGGTGGCCATCTGAAAAAAGATGATGCCGATCGAGAAGAGATCCGAGCGTTCGTCCGCCGGCTGGCCGCGCACCTGCTCCGGCGAGAGATAGTGGAGCGTGCCGAAGAGGCGGCGGCTCGACGAATCCGAAGGCCTGGCGAATTGCGTCGGCAGCGATTTGGCCAGGCCGAAGTCGAGAATCTTCACCTGACCGGTCGGCTCGATCATGATGTTCGACGACTTCAGATCGCGGTGCACGATCCCGCCCGCGTGCGCCGCGGCAGCTCCGGCGGCGATCTGTTTTGCGATCGTCAGGAACTCGGCGGCCTCGATGGGACGGCGCCTCATGCGCTGCGAGAGCGTTTCCCCCTCGCAGAACTCCATGACGATGAACGGGATGCCTTCGCCTGTCTCGCCCACCTCGTAGATCGTGGCCACGTTCGGATGGCGGATCGCCGCGGCGGTTCTCGCCTCGCGCATGAAGCGGGCGCGGCGGTCGTCGGCGGCCAGGTCTTCTGCGTGTAGAACCTTCACCGCCACCAGACGGTCCAGCCGCTGATCGCGCGCCAGGTAAACCGTCCCCATCCCGCCTTTGCCGAGGATGCGGACAACCTCGAATCGATCAACGCTCTGCGGGAGGTCGGACACGGATTTCGGCATTGTACAAGCCAACGTGGGGGAAACTTTCCGTCCGGACGGCGATCCTCACATGATGTCGTGGTCAACTTTCTGACCATTCCTTTTGACGGCAGGGTTATATTTGCACCCGTTCACAGAAACGTTTCAGAGACTATGACCTCAACCGCCGAAGCGGCGCCAGCCACCGCGTTGCAACTTCCCCCTCGCTACCAGATCCGCGCGATTCTGAAAGAAACGCCGGCAACGTGCGTCTACCGGGTGTTCGACATTGCCGACGGATGCGACGAGGCCATCAAGATCCTCCAGCACGAACTGTCGGAACCGCAGCAGCTTCTACGATTCAAGACGGAGTTCTCGACGCTGGCCTCGCTCGAGCACGAGAGCATCGTCAAGGTTCGCGAGTTCGGCTTGCTCAACGATCGCTTCCCGTACTTCACGATGGAGTACTTCGCCGGGAAGAAGATCTCGGAGTACTTCGACGGGCATAGTTGGACCGCGCTCTACGACGTGATCCTGCAGATCGCTTCGGCGCTGCATCACGTCCACCACCTCGGCATCATCCATCTCGATCTGAAGCCGTCGAACATCCTGGTCGACGACCGCGGCAAAGCCAAGATCATGGATTTCGGCGTGGCCGTGGAGAGCCGGCAGGTTCTCGACCGTCAGATCCGAGGTTCGCTGCACTACATGCCGCCTGAGGTGCTGAAGCAGGATCGCGTCGATTCGCGCGCCGACCTCTACTCCCTCGGCATGACGTTGTACGAGACCGTCACCGGCGCGCTGCCCGGCTACGGCAAGCCGTCGATTGAAGTCATCCGCATGCACCTCGACGAGGAGATTCGTCCGCCATCGTCGATCAATCCGCGCGTGCCGCCCGAGCTCGAGCAGATCATCATGAAGTTGCTCGAAAAGGATCCGCGGCATCGCTACGCCTCGGCCGCGGAACTCCTGCACGCGGTGGCCGACGCCGCGGGAAAGAAGGCCGATGCCGGCGAGATGCTTGTCGGACGCGGGGAGCTCTTCGCGGCGCCGCTGATCGGACGCAGATCCGAGGTCGCGCAGCTGGCCTCGATGATCGATGAAGCGCGCAACGGGCGCGGAAACGGCGTCATCGTCGCCGGCGCCGAGGGGATGGGCAAGAGCCGCATTGTCCGCGACGCCACGCTGCGCGCCCAGCTCGAAGGCGCGCGCGTTTTCTGCGGACGCTGCCCCATCAACCGCAAGACCATCTACGCGCCGTTCGTGGAGATCTTCCAGCAGATGGTGCTGGCGGTGAATCCGGAAGCCGACGTCTCCGGCGAGATCCGCCGGCTGATGCGACCGGTCGTTCTCACCGCGCAGGGCGAGGAAACGACGCCGGAGACCGGGCAGAAGTACCGCCTCTTCAATCGCATCGTCCAGGCGATGCAGGACATGTACGGGTTCCTCAGCGCCAGCGCTCCCGGCAGCGAATCGAGCGCGTCGCCGTTGATCCTGGTGATCGACGACCTGCAGTGGGCCGATCCGTCGACGTCCGAGCTGTTCTCGTTCCTGATCGGCGAGGCCAAGCAGAACCGGCTGGTGGTGATCGGGACGTTGACGATCGACCCCTCCGGCGAGGCGGCCACCGAGCCCAGCGCGCACCTGGCGGCGTGGGAGCGGCGCGCGCGTGAGGGAAACTTTCCGATCATCCGCGTCGACGCGCTCAACGAGGCGCTCGTCCGCGAGCACCTACAATCGCTCCTCGGCGAAGAGAACATCGCCGAGGATCTGGTCCGCTGGACGTTGTGGGAGTCGGCTGGATCGCCGCTGATCATCCGCCGCGTGGTCGACTATCTCATCGCGCACGGCTACCTGCATTGGGAGGCCGACGGCTGGGTCGCGGAGATGGATCGCATTCAGGGCTTGCGGATCCCCGGCGGAGCGGCGTCGATTCTGATGGAGCGCGTCGAGGCTCTCGCGCCGCTGCATCGGGAACTGCTCGAAGCCGCGGCGGTCTTCGGAGAATCGTCCAGCGTCGATCTGATCACGAGCGTCGCCTCGGTGTCGCAGGAGGAAGCGTATCGAGCGCTGCGCGAGGTCGTCGCGCTTGGCCTTCTCGACGAGTCGAATGACGGCAAGACGATCGTCTTCCCGCAGATCCACCTGCGCGAGGCGGTCTACAACGCCATGACCGAGCGTCATCGCACCGAAATGCACAAACGTGTGGCCGAGGCGCTGGAACCGGCGCTGATCGCGGGATCGACGCAGCTCCTCGGACAGGTCGCCTTCCACTACGCCCGCGCGGGTGACGATGCGAAAGGGGTGCGCTACTCGGTCGAAGCCGGCGACATGGCCATGCGCACCATCGCGCATCAGGGGGCCACCGACTTTTATCGCAGCGCCCTCGAGCTGATGGACCTTGCCGGCGCCGAAGAAGCCCCCAAGTCCGAGGTACGCGAAAAACTCGCCGACGCCTACCACCGCAGCAGCGACTATCGCGGGGCCGTCCAGGCCTATCAGTACCTGCTCAAGAGCATCCAGGCGCGCAGTAAAGATGACTCACCGAGCGCCGATCTCGCCCGAGTCATGAAGAAACTAGGGAAAGTGCTGGGCAAGCGGGGTGAGCAGGAAGCGGCGTTGTCGTACTTCCAGAACGCGATCGAGCAGTTTGAAAAGCTGGGGATGACGATCGAGGTCGCCGAACTGCTGAATCGCATCGCCGGCCTTCACCGCGAGAAAGCGGATCCGGAGACGGCGCGCGCGTTCTCGGAGCGCGCGCTGCAACTTCTCGATCCGAATGAACCGAACATCGTCTTCGGCTACGTGATGAACATGCTGGGGATCATCGAATACAACCTCGGCAACTGGCACAAGTCGCACGAACTGCTGATGGAGTCGCTGAAGGTCGGCGAGAAGGTCGGCTCCGAGCGGCTCTGCAAGGTGGCCTCGACGAACCTCGGCAACACGCTCTGGAAGCTTGGCGACTGGATCAGCGCGCTGCAGTACTACAAGATGAACCTTTCGCTCTCGGAGTCGGAGGGCGATCTATGGGACCTCATCACCGCCTACAACAACATCGGCATCATCGAGTTCAGCCGAGGCAATTTCCAGGTGGCGGCGGAGTACTTTGAGAAGAGCGTCCGCATCGACGAGAAAATCGGCGCGATCGAGTTCGAAGCGCTGGCCCGCGAGAACCTCGCCGAAACCTACGAGATGCTCGGGCGCTGGGGCGACGCGCTGGCGCAATACAACCGCTGCCTGGCGCTGCAGGGGTTTGACGACACGCGGGCCTCGCGCTCCTCGGTGTACATCCCGCTGGCGCGCCTGATGAACAAAAAGGGCGACATCGCCCGGGCCATGTCCTACGCGCAAAAGGCGCTCGCCGCCGCCGAGCGCGCGCGTGACGAAGACCTCATCGCCGAGGCCTCGTACGTCATGGCCAACATTGAGGATGAGCGCGAGAACTACCTCGAGGCCGAGCGCTACCTTGCGCGCAGCATGTCCATTTTCGAATCGCACCAGACCACGCAGGGACTCGCCCGCGCGCACACCGCCGCCGCGAGCATGGCTTTCGCCCAGCAGCGGATCGATGAAGCAACGCGTCACGCGGAGCTGGGAGCGAAGTTCGCCGGCCAGCTCGACGATCGTTTCACCCTGGCCAAGAACGACTGGATCTGGGGAAAGATCCTCTCGTCGCAGGGCAACCGCGAGGCGGCAAACGCCAAGTTCGATTCCGCGCGGACGACCTTCGAAGAACTGCAGACGCCATACGAGCTTGCCCGGCTGATGTTCGACATTGGCCTGCTGAAGGAAGAGCCCGAGGAGGCGACGCAGACGATCCGCGGCGCCATCCGGATTTTCGAACGGCTGGAAGCGACGCACGATCTGGAGCGGGCTCGCGGCGCGCTCTTCCGCATCAAGCCGGCCGGCAAAGCGCCCGAAAGCGGCGTGGTCGGCCTCTACGAAGTGGTCAAGATCATCAACTCCACGCTGAATCTCGAGGAGGTGCTCAATCGCGTCCTCGACCTGGCCATCCGCCGTGTTCGCGGCGAGCGGGGGATGATCATCCTCCTCGACCCGATCACCAGCGCCCTCCGCACGCGCATCGTCCGCAACATCAAAGACACCGAGGGTGGGTCGCGGCGATCGCCGCAATCGATCGTCAAGGAAGTCATCCAGTCCGGCCAGTCGGTGATCTCCGCCGACGCCCGCGCCGACGCCCGCTTCGTCGAGTCGGAATCGGTCATCGCCGAGAACATCATGTCCATCCTCTGCGTCCCGCTGGTGATCCGCGAGCGCATCGCTGGGGCGATCTACGTCGATCATCGCGAGGCCAAGCATCTCTTCTCGCAGAAGGACTTGACCTTCATCGAAGCCTTTGCCGATCAGGCAGCGATCGCCATCGAGAACGCCCGGCTGTACGAGGAGCTGGAAGAGGCGAGGGCGCGTCTGTCGCTCGAAAACGAATCGCTCCGCCGCGAAGTGCTGGTGGAGAAGCATCTCGACTCCGTCGTCGGCGGCTCCGAGGCCGTGGCCAGGATCCAGTTCTCGATCCGCAAGGCCTCCAGCGGACATTCGACCGTGCTCCTGCGGGGCGAGTCGGGGACCGGCAAGGGCCTCATCGCCCGCATCATCCACAACGTTTCTCCCAGGAGAAACGGCCCGTTCATCATGTTCAACTGCGCCGCGCTGCCGGAGACGCTGGCGGAGTCGGAGCTGTTCGGACACGAGAAGGGGGCCTTTACCGGCGCCGACCGCCGCAAGCTGGGGCGCTTCGAGCTGGCCAACGGCGGCACGATCTTTCTCGACGAGATCGGCAAGGTCAGCCTGGCCATCCAGGCCAAGCTCCTGCGCGTGGTCGAGGACAAGGAGTTCGAGCGCGTCGGCGGGACGAACACGATCAAGACCGACGTCAAGATCATCGCCGCGACCAACCTCGACATCGAGAAGGCCATCGAGCAGCAGACGTTCCGGGAGGACCTCTACTACCGTCTGAACATCATTCCGCTCGTTCTCCCGCCGCTGCGCGAGCGGAAGGACGACATTCCGCTCCTGGCCGAGCATTTCATCAAGAAGATCTGCAAGGACCTCGGCGTGGAGACGAAGCGCCTCGAGCCGGGCGTGCTGGACCTGTTCACGCGGTACAACTGGCCCGGCAATATTCGCGAGCTGGAGGCGACCATTCACCGCGCCATCGTCATGTCGAACGACGAGACCATCACCCGCAACGACTTCTACGGCCTCTTCGCCGAGGTCGGCGCAGCCGCCGGGACGGCCGGACCGCTGCCGATGCCTGGGTCGTTGCTCAATCCGATGGTGAGCAAGATGGAGATCACCAGCGATGTGTACGACGAGGTGATGTCATCGGTCGACCGCCAGCTGATCGAGCGTGCCTTGGAGACCTCGGGCGGACGCATCCGCGAAGCCGCCCGCCGCCTCGGTCTGGCCCGCAACACGCTGAAATCGAAGATCCAGAAGTACAAACTCTCGGTGCGGGATTGACGTGCCGGTTGCGCTGCATCGCTGCCTCGACTAACGTCCGACGCCAATGAGCGAAACCGATTCACGCCCCGTGGAGTTCACCGAGGACCGCATTCCGCGTGAGGGCATCGAGGAGACGATCTCCGAACTGGTCGAGCTGTACGGCGGCGAGATGATGGACACCCGCGAGAACGAGCGCCGGTTCACGCTACCCCTGCGGCGCGGCGTGGCCGCCGCGGGCGGGATCGAGTGCACCGTTTCATGGGCGATCGCGGAAAGTGGCCTGGCCGTGGTCCGGCTGATCTGCAATCGCGACGTCGATGCTCCCAAGCTGCAGCGGGTGCTGTTTCTCGTCGCAGGCGTCATCGGCTCGCTGCTCTTCATGATCTGGCCGTTCTTCGCGCATTCGAAGGAGCTGGGAACGCTGGCCTGGATCGGCGGCATCGTGGCCCTGGCCGTCTATCTCATGACGCTGCGCAAGACCAGCGGCGGGATCGCCTACGACTTCCTGCAGCGCCTCGCAAAAACTCAGCGCGCGCGCCAGGCGACGGCCGGGTCGTGATCTGGATCATGGTCCCGCTGATCGCCTTCGTCCTGTTCGGACTCTACGTCCGGCGGGAAGCGGAGCGGATTCGCGCCGAGGATCTCCGGCCGCGGGTCGTCGTCAAGCTCAAACTGGCCGGCGACGGCATGGCCACGCCTGCCGAGGTGCACACGCGGCAGACGATCGAGGATGAAATCGAGAAACGAGGCATCGGCTCGATCGCCGATACCGGGTCGGCAGAGGGATGGGCTGCGATTCAGGTGTCGGTGGCCGATCCGGCGGTTGCGACGGAGCAGATCCGCGGATTGCTGATCGAGCGGGGATTGACAGGCTTCTTCGTTGAAGTGCCTACAACCGGCCCGAAATGATCGACTTGGCGATCGTGGCCAGCTGCATATTCGACGTTCCCTCGTAGATCTGTCCGACCTTCGAATCGCGCCAGAACTTCTCGACCGGGTACTCCTTGGTGTAGCCGTTGCCGCCGAACAGCTGCACGGCCAGCGAGGTGACCTTCTCCGCCACCTGCGACGAGAAAAGCTTGGCCATGGCCGCCTCGCGGAGGAACGGCAGTTTCGCGTCCTTTAGGCGCGCGGCGTTGTAGACCATCAGCCGTGCCGCCTCGAGCTGCGTGGCTGCCTCGGCGATCTGGAACTGGACCCCCTGGAACTCCGCGATCGGCGTCCCGAACTGCTTCCGCTCCTTGGTGTAGGCGATGGCGTATTCGAGCGCGCCGCGGGCCACGCCGATCATCTGCGCGCCGATGCCGATACGTCCTTCGTTCAGGGTCTCGATGGCGATCTTGTATCCCTTGCCCGGCTCGCCGACGACGTTCTCCTTCGGAACGCGGCAGTCTTCGAGGATCAGCTCACAGGTCGATGAGGCCCGGATGCCGAGCTTGTCCTCTTTCTTGCCGACCTTGAAGCCGGGGAAGTCGCGCTCGATGAGAAAGGCGGTGATGCCTTTGTAGCCGGCGTTCGGGTTGGCGTTCGCGAAGACGATGAAGATCCCGGCCTCGTAAGCGTTGGTAATCCACAACTTCTGCCCGTTGAGGACCCAGTGATCACCTTTGTCCTCTGCCTTCGTGGCCAGGGCGAAGGCGTCCGAGCCGCTTCCGGCCTCGGAGAGGGCATAGGCGCCGACGGTGTCTTTGGCCAGCATCGGCAGGTACTTCGACTTCTGATCGTCGTTGCCCCAGCGGATGATGGCGTTGTTGACCAGCGTGTTCTGGACGTCGACCAGCACGCCGCAGGAGGCGTCGACGTGGGAGAGCTCTTCGACCACGAGGACGGCGTTGAAGAACGACGAGCCGGCGCCGCCGAACTGGTCGGGGACCTCGATCCCCATGATGCCGAGATCGAAGAAACTGGAGATCAAGTCCTTCGACATCACCGCGTCGTGGTCCATCTGGTGGACCAGCGGGCGGATCTTCTCGATGGCGAAGTCGCGCACGCTCTGCTGGAACATCTGCTCTTCTTCGGAGAGGAGCGTAAGGGGGGAGCCGGCTGGGGTCTCGATGGCTTCGGTGGTCATGAGCGCATCATATCCAAAGGCTGGTGCCCCGGGCCGGACTCGAACCGGCACGCCGATTTCGCGGCAGCGGATTTTAAGTCCGCAGCGTCTACCGATTCCGCCACCGGGGCCAGCGGACAAGGTAACACGTTGACGGCGGAGGGAAGCGGGGTTACCGTTCGCGGTGCACAAGAATCGATGCACCGCTGCGAAGCCGTAAAAAGCGTTGATCAACGGCACAAACGAGAAACGCGAGAATCTCGCTCTCGATCCGCGCCGGATTTCTCGACCGTTGATCAACGCATTCGCAGGGCATTCCGGCGGTGGTGAAGGGGAGGCGAGGAAGATGGGCGTCTGCAACTGGTGCGGGAGTTCATTCCCGCTGACACGGTCCACCCGCAAGTACTGCACGCCGCGCTGCAAGACCAACGCATGTCTCGGCAGAAAGCCGAGCCGGATCCGCGCCGCCGAGGTGGAAGCGCTCCACGAGCTGCTACACGCTGATCTGCCGAGTGCCGAGCTGTTCCGGGAGCGGCTGCGCGCCATCATCGCGCCGCATCTGCCGCCGATCGCGGCCGAGGGAGCGCCTTTAGTTTCAAGGCTCGACTGAAGTTTTGTTGCTTGGGGCGTGGTGGCCGAGGCTGGGCCAGCAAACGCAGCGCCGCGTCGACGCAAAAAGGGCGCCGTTTTACGGGCGCCCTTCCGGGGTGGAGACCAGCCCTTTTTACGAGCTGACCCCCTGAGTTTTACTAGGACAATCCATCGAAATTAGTACCTCCTCCCCCATGAATTTCCGGCGGACCCGCAACAAGCGCCGCTGCCATGGTTCAGCAACCCACCTCGCCAGCGTCGCGGACCGGATCGACCGCTCCTACTCGCCCTGTGGTGGAAGGGAGGAGCGGGATCTTTGATGTCTTGTCTTCAGAATCTTCAAAGAGCGATGCGGCCAGCGGCCACATCCAAAACGTATACTCGCAGGTAAACGCGTGGCGGGGCTGTTTCTTCCAGCTCACCCTCCCGTAACCTGTCGAGCATGCAGAAGATGATACATTTTTCGACTGTAATAGCAACACGCAATTTTCTACTTTGTCCGTTCGCATCGCCGAGGCAGGCCGCCCAACTTCGTGTGCTACCATGCCCGCTTTCCGGAGCCAATTGAGATGAAACGACTTCCGGCTGTTTTCACGGCCCTCTTCCTGGCCGGCGCGCTTCCGCTGGCCGCCGCCAACGTCACCGGGAAAATCGCGTTCGTGACCAAGCGGGGACAGAACCCCGTGGCCGCGGAAACGCTGGTGTGGGTCGAGCCGGTCAGCGGCCGCGCCCCCCGCGCCACGCCGGCAACGTTTCAGATCATCACCCGCAACAAGACGCTCGTTCCGCACATCCTGGCGATTCCGGTTGGATCGACGGTGACCTTCCCCAACGAAGATCCCATCTCCCACAATCTCTTCTCCCTCTCCTCGAACAACGCCTTCGACCTCGGGCTGTACCGCAAGGGGGCGGGAAAGTCGCAGAGATTCGAGACACCCGGCGTCGTCAACGTCTACTGCAACGTCCATCCGAACATGTCCGCCGTCATCCAGGTCATGGCCACGCCGTACTTCGCTTTCGCGGATGAAAAAGGGAACTTCACGGTTACCAATGTGCCGGCCGGCAAATACCGGCTGGTGGCGTGGAACGAGCAGGGAGGCCAGAACGAGGTCCCGCTGGAGCTCACCAGCTCTTCCGCCCCTGCCGTGATCACCATGACCCTGGACAGCCGCAACTATCGGGCAACGCAGCACATGGACAAAGCCGGGAAGCCCTACAAGGCCCCGAGCTCGAGGGAATACTGAGTGACGGCTGAGACGATCACGGGCCCGGCGCGGACGGTGAGCGGGGAGTTGCCCATCCCGCGCAAGGCGCCCGTCGTCGAGCGGGCCAAGTTCCCGCTGGTCTGGAAGCTCTTCGGGCTGACCGCGTTGCTCATCGCGCTCGTCGTCACCGTGGCCGTGGCCATCACCATCGAGCGCGCCAACGCCATCGCCAAGACCACGGTCAACAACTCCATCGCCGCCGCGGCGAAACTCTTCAAGGAGTTCGAGCGCCAGAGGTTGGGACGATTGGCCTTGCCGGCCGAGTTGCTCGGCACCGATCCGAATTTCGCCGCCTACATTCAGAAATCGTTGATGGGCGAAGGGGCGGCCGCGGCGCCGGCACTGCCGGTTGGCCAGCCGCCGGCGGCCAATCCGCCGGTGCTCGATCTGACCAGCATCGCCGATCAGCTCGAACAGCGGCGGCAGGCCTTCGGCAGCGATCTCTTCATCCTGCTCGACGATCAGGGACGGGTCGTTGCCCGCACCGATCAGCCGGCGGTCACCGCCCCTTCCTACGAGGATCTCTACAAGGAGACGCTGCTCGTCAAGAACATCGTCGACGATGCCTCGCTCGAGGACTCGACCGGGGTCATGTCGCTCGGCGGAAAGCTGTACCACGCGGCCGTGGCTCCCGTTGGTGCGGGCCAGCCGCGGGTCCGTGTGGGCTACCTCGTCAATGCCTACGCCATCGATGACGCCTTTGCCAATCGCATCGCCCAGTCGACCGATGCCGGCGTGATGTTCGGCAGCCCGGTCACCTCGATCGTCCGCTCCACCAACGCGCCGCAGGTCGGCATGCAGCAGATGAGCGGGGTCAAGCACATCCTCGACACCGGCAAACCGATGCCTCCGTCGACCGCGGACATCGAGCGCAGCAAGTACGTGATGACCGGCGAGCCGCTCCAGTCCGGTACCCAGACGGTAGGAGCCGCCGTCTTTCTGCGGTCTCTCGACCGCGAGCTGGCCCCCTTCAAACAGATCGAGAACGCCCTCCTCGCCGGCGGCGGTGTGGCGCTGCTGCTGGCGTTCATCCTCTCCTGGCTGATCGCCAAACGGGTGACGCATCCGGTGGAGGAGCTGGCCATGATCGCGCAGGCGGTCACCGCCGGCGATTACACCGTCCATCCTCCGATCGACCGCTCCGACGAAGTAGGAATCCTCGGGCGATCCTTCGCCAAGATGATCACCGCCCTCCGCGACAAGGCGGAGATCGAGGAGTTGTACGAGCAGATGGCAGCCCGGTCGCAAGAGCGCGAGGCCGTCGGCGCACCGCGCCAGAACGAGGCGGCCAAACTCGACGAGGGGACCGTGCTGGTCACCGACCTTCGCGAGCTCCCTGCCACCGTCGGCGCCGGCGATGCCGCCAACGTCATCTCCGCCGTCAGCAAGGCCATGAAACTGCAGGAAGCGGAGGTCGAGCGGCAGGACGGCTTCGTCCGCGAGATCCTCGGGCACCACCTCGTCAGCGTCTTCCGCGGCGATCGCGGAACGCTGCACGCCATCCGCGCCGCCCGCGCCATCAACGAGGAGCTGGCCACGATGGGCGAGGGCCACATGACCATCGGCGCGGGCATCGCCACCGGCGAGTTCGTCACTGGATCGGTCGATCTTCAAGGGGATAGCGGCATTGCCATCGTCGGCAATGCGCCGCTGCTGGCCATGCTCTTCGCCTGGCACGCGCCGACCGGCTACGCCTACATCTCCTACGAAACGGCGCAGGCGGCGGGAGGGGAGATCATTTCGTCGTCGTCGCGCGAGCAGGTGCAGCTCAAGTGGCTTCCGCAGCCGTTGCCGGTGGCCTCGCTGCCGCTGGTGAGCCTCTCCACGAACATGATGCGGGCCATCGGGCAGACGACGAGCTCCTCGATGGCCACCATGCGCATCGGCGAAACGCCCCCGGGCATGACGGCGCCGGGAATGACCGCGCCGGGAATGGTCGCCCAGGAGCTGGTGCCGGGAACGGTGTTCGCCAACCGCTACCGCATCGACCAGATCATCGGCCGCGGCGGGATGGGCGTCGTTTACAAGGCGGTCGACGCGCAGCTCGACGAGACCGTGGCCATCAAGACGCTGCCGGGCGATGTGATGTCGCGTTCGCCGGAGGATCTGGAACGCTTCAAGCGCGAGATCCGCCTGGCGCGCAAGATCACCCATCGCAACGTGTTGCGCACATACGACTACGGCGAGGCCGAAGGGGTCTACTTCATCTCCATGGAGTTCGTGCGCGGCTACACGCTGGCGGAACTGCTCGAGGAAGCGCCGGCGCACCAGATGGTGCCGCGCGTCGGCATGGGCATCGCCCGCCAGATCTGCCGCGGGCTGGAAGCGGCGCACGAGCAGGGCATCATTCATCGCGACATCAAGCCGCAGAACGTCCTCATCGATCACAAAGGTGAAGTCAAGCTGATGGACTTCGGCATCGCCCGGATGGCCGAGGCTCATGAGGGGATGACGCAGCAGGGATTGATCGTCGGGACTCCGCACTACATGAGCCCGGAGCAGGTGCAGGGCAAACAGCTCGACCCGCGCAGCGACGTCTACTCGATGGGCGTGATGCTGTACGAGATGCTGGCCGGCCAGAAGCCGTTTGTTTCCTCGTCGCTGACCGGCGTCCTGACCGCGCACATCACCGAGCAGGCCCGTCCGCCGATCGAGCTACGTCCCGAGATCGGCCGCGAGGTCAACGCCATCGTCATGCGCTGCCTGGCCAAAGATCCGAAAGCGCGCTACGGCAACGCCGGCGAACTGCTGCACGACCTCGACACCGTGCAGATGCAGAAGCGCTCCGCGGCCGCGTAGCGCCAGCTGGCGCATGGTCTGCTAATCCCGGAGCGTGCCCGCTCGGAATCATGATCTCCACGGCAGCGTCCCGGAAAAATCGCCGGTGGCGCTGCTTCTGATCGACGTCATCAACGACATGGATTTCGAAGGCTCGGAGGCGCTGGTCCGGCAAGCGGTTCCGATGGCGCGCCACATCGCCGCGCTCAAGCAGCGGGCGAAAGCGGCCGGCGTTCCCACGGTCTACGTGAACGACAACTTCGGACGATGGCAGTCCGATTTTCGAAGCGTGGTGCGGCACTGTCTCGAGGATGGGGTTCCCGGCGAGGAGACGGCGCGGATCCTGAAGCCGGAGGACGACGACTACTTCGTCCTGAAGCCGAAACACTCCGCCTTCTACGCCACTACCCTCGACACGCTACTGGCCTACCTCGGCACGCACACGGTGATCCTGGCGGGCATCGCCGGCAACATCTGCATCCTCTTCAGCGCCAACGACGCCTACATGCGCGACTTCAACCTCGTCGTCCCCGCGGACTGCGTCATCTCGAACACGCCCGAGGAGAACGAGCACGCGCTGGAGCAGATCCGAACGATTCTGAAAGCGGACATCACCGAGTCGACGTCGCTCGATCTAAAGAAGCTGCTGGCGAAGAAGCGGGAGGCCTGAAGCGACCGTGGTGGCGTGGTAGCATCGCCTCGGGTTCGCAATGAACATTCTGAGGTCGCTCTTCGGCGAATGGTCGCTTGCCGCGACGATGCTGGTTGCCTTTGCGGTGGTGCTGCTGCTCATCCTCATCGTCTCGTTCCGCTCGCGGTCCGTCGTCTTCTGCCAGTACCTGCAGACGATGACCGGGATCAAGCTGAAGCCGAGCGAGGTGGCGCGTGTTTTCCGGCAGCGTGGCCGCGACGGCGTGCGCGAGTTCTTCCTCGATCTCATCATCAAGGAAGATCTGAAATCGGGTCCGCTGGCCATTCCGGGCGGTCCCGAGGCCAAGGGCAGGTAGCGTTACATCCCGTTGGCCACGCTGCGCGTCAGCTGATCGTCGCCGTACCACTGACGATGGAACTGAAGCAGGGCATCGCGATCGGACGCCGACGACGGGGCCGATGCCGATCCCTCGCGATGGAAGAGGCGAGGGACCGTGTAGAGCACGTAATCGAAGTTCCGTTTCGCGTACTCGTCGCCGATCTTGTGGAATGACGCTCCGTCGATGGAGAACTTCGTCGTGCCGCGATACGACAGCTCGACCCGTTTGTAGCGGTTGTCGCGAAGCTTCTTGGCGAACTCAAGAAACGCCGTGTGGACGTCGATCGGCGTCTGGCGCACGCCGATGGTGCGAAGGTCGTAGACCACCACGCCCGGCACCACGTAGTACTGGTAGTGCGCCGAAATCTCCATCCCGCTGAAGGCGGCCGGGTTCGAGCGAAGCACGTCGTTGACCGGCTGCTGCAGGAGCAGGGCGTTCGCCGAATAGCCGATGATCGCGGCGATGAGCGGCGTTCCCACGAAGACCAGTTTCTTCTTCGGCAGATTCGGAATCTGAATCGACACTCGCTCCAGCTTTGTCTGCTGTTTGATGCGCTGCCACAGCGACAGGCGCTTGCGAGGATTGCGCTTGGATGCCGGCGGCTCGACCGGGATCGCGTAGTAGAGAATCGAGAGAAGAAGACCCGCGCCGATCGAAACCAGGCCGACCGGACGGAAAACCAGGAGCGCGCCGAGGCCGAAGATGTAGGCCACCCAGCTGGCGTGGTTGATGCGGGAGCGGGTTCGCTGCGCGCGCTCGCGGTAGAAATCGTCGTTCACGATCTCCGAGCACTGCTTGCAGCGGATCGCGTTGAGCGGGATCTCGCTGCCACAGAACTTGCACGGAGCCATCTGATCGGCCGCCCGGCGTTTCTTCGTCGACAGATCCTCCGAACGGCGATGCGGGACGAGGTTCAGAAGGAGCAATCCGCAGCGGGAACAGGCTGCCGCGTTCGGCTCGTAAGGGGTATTGCATTCCGGGCAGCGCATGATCGTCATCAATAACTGCAAACCGGTCGCCATGATGCCGTTTGCGTCATTGAAGACCGTATCGGAATAGCCTGCTACCCCACCCGGTTGGCCTGTGCATCCGTGATTTGCCGAGAGACGAAGAACACCGTTTTGAATCTCCGAAGGCAGCACAGAAAGGAGATTCAAAGATGAGAACACAAGGTAACGTCAAGTGGTTCAACGACGCCAAGGGTTTCGGTTTCATCACCAGCGAGAACGGTGACGACGTATTCGTCCACTTCTCGGCAATCCAGGGCGCCGGCTTCCGGTCGCTTCCCGAAGGAGCCGCCGTCGAGTTCGATATCGTCAAAGGACCGAAAGGTCTCCAGGCGGCGAACGTTGTCGCGGTCTAAGTAGCCGATTTTCTATCGTCGAAAGGGCAGGAGCGATCCTGCCCTTTTCGCTGTGTGGAGGTTTATGGGCAGGCCACAAGTATCCGTCGTCAAGCGTCAGCGCGAGCAGGCTAAGCGCGAGCGTCAGCAGTTGAAAGCCGAAAAGCGGGCTCAGCGGAAGAATGCCGAGCCGGGCGAGCCGGGATCGGATATCGATCTCGCCGATCTCGTCGTCGAAGGCGCCGAGATTCCGTAACGCTGGCTAGTGCCGGCGCCCGAAACGCCTTTCGATATTGAATCCGAGATGAATGTCGCTCTTGTTCAGTGGCGTTCCCTGATACGTCGATGTCACGTACTGGTCGACGTGCGTGGCATTGCTGTTCGTCAGCAGGATCTCGAAGTAATGCCCGCCGATGGCGCGCTTGAGTCCCAGCGTCCAGCCGAAATCCCCACCGTTTGACGATGCCGGCAGGTCGCGATTCTTCGGGATCACTTCCGCCACCACGCTCAGCCCCGGCCGGATGATCACCGCCGCGCCGACAGGCACGTTGAACGCGTGCTTGAACAGCGCCGACGAGATCGTCCCGTTGGCCGCGCGCCCCGCGTTCGTCACGTACGTCGGAATGACGAACACCTCGGCGCGGCCGCCGAACTGCCGCGAAACGATCGCCTGCGCGAAGAACGACGTCCGGTCGACTACGTCGCGCTCCGTGCGCCAGTCCATCCCGCCGCGCAGCGCCAGTGAAAACGGGATCGCCGGCGCCTGTTGCACCACCACGTACTTGAGCGACGACTCGATGTCGTCGCTGACGTTGCTGCGCATGAACGTCGCCTGCAGATCGCGGGTGATCACGTACGAGAAGCCGATGCCGACGTCGGCGTTGCTGTCCAATCCCCACAGCGAGTGCACGCGGTCGCTGAAGCTACCCTGATCGATCGACTGGTTGAACCGGTGCGTGAACTTGATCTCCCACGTCCCCTCGGTGGGGATATGCGAAGTCGGCAGCGACAGCAACGCATCGCCGAGGGGCACGGGCCGGGTGGGGGTGTAGGGACTGTCCTGGGCCTGAAGGCTGAAGGTGGAAAGCAGAAGGCAGATGAAAGCGAGACGTTTAATCATTCGGCGCACCTCGGCGGATCCAATCGCGCACGAGTTTGGTCTGCGCGTCAGTGAGATAGGGGCCGCCCTGCGGCATGCGGTCGCCGGTGATTCCGGCGCCGGTGATCTTGCGATAGAGATACGAATTGGCGGCGTCGCTCGGCGTCACGCGCTTCAGGCCCGGCATCTGGACGCTGGTAACACCGACGGTCATGCCGTAGGCGCGGCCGGGCGAGAGGATCATGCTCTCCTGCGTTCCGATCGGATTGTGACATCCGAGTTGGGCGCAGGTCGGCGTGAAGATCTCGTTCTGCACCCGGGTGAACGTCGCCGTCGGATCGATCGGATCGCCGGCGCCGGCGCCGGGATCGGTCGGCTCCTTCAGCCGGCCGCATGCAAAGAAAAGGAGAAGAGCGAAGGGAAGAAGCTTGCGGAGCATGCGCGGCGAAGGGTAGCCGCGCACGCCAACTAATCGCAAGTCTCAAGTTTGAAAACAACTACCACCCGTAACTCCGCCCCGGCTGCGGCGCCTCGCGTCCCAGCAGCGCCTCGCGGTACTTCGCGAACTCCCGGCCGGCCATGTAATAGCCGGGGAGGACGGTCTTCAGATAGGCGAGGTACTTCTCGCCGCTGACCGGCTTGCCGTTTTCCGTGATCATCTCGCCGTCGACGTCGTACGGCATGAAGGCGATCTCTTCCATTCCGCGGGAGCGGAAGAACTTCATGTCCGGCGCGAAAAGCAGATCCTCCGGCCGCACGCCGCTGATGGTCTCGCGCGTGTCCAGCACTTCGCGGACGATCGTGCGCGCCTCGGGAGCAGGCGTGTCCTTCACCTTCGCCTGGACGATGGCGATATTCACGATCTCCAGCACCTCGCGTACCTCGTTGTAGTACTCGCTCTGCGCCGTGCCGTTGTTGCGGTCCTTGAAGCCGAAGGCGATCGACGTCTCGCCGCCGCGCTCATTGCCGAACATCTCCACGCCGCGCGGGATCCAGATGTTGAGCACCTGCTGGATCTCTTCGATCGAATACTTGCCGGTGTCGTTGTGCGCCGCCACCGCCAGATCGCGCAGGAATCCGCGCCCGCTGCCGATGTGGAAACCTTCCTCCGAGAGCATCGGTCCCATCGACCGCCCCATCGGCGCGTACGAGAAGACTTTCTGCATCTCCAGCTGATACTTGCCCACCAGATCGATGACCGTGGCGAAGACCACGTTGTCGATGAAGTTCACGAAGGGGATGTTGAAGGCGTCCAGCACGTGGTTGCCCAGCTCCATCGCCAGCAGCTCGTCGATCGTGTCCTGGGCCACGTCCGGATGCCCTGGTTTTTTCCAGCTCTTGTCGTGGTCGAAGACCCAGAACATCTGGTACCCGTGCCGCAGCTCCTCGGCCATGATGCGGAGCACGGCCATCTTCATCTGATCAGTCGGCGCTTCTTCCAGCGTCAGGCGATGCTGCTGGATCGAGCCGAGCTCGGTCGAGGCCTGTGCGCGGATGATGTCGCGCGCCGTGTAGAACATGTTGCCCACCATGTCGCCGGCCTGTTCGAAGCGCGGCTGGCCGGTCATGCGGCCGTAGGTGATGTTCTCCGATGCCAGCTTGCCGACTTTGGCGAAGAGCTGGAAGGGCGTCTGGTTGTAGTACTTCGACCAGTTCGTCTGCAGGAATTCGAGCTCGGGGAAATGCTTCTTCTGCCACGCCACCAGCGCATCGTGATGCTTCGGCGTGATCGTTTCGGTTGTGTAGGCGGCCAAGGATCCTCCTGAGAAAACTGCCCGTGTGATCGACGTTCGCAACGCCCGAGGACTCGGCAACATTCTCGCAGGAACGGTGCGATAATCCGGCGGCGCGGCGGATTGTAAGCGCTTCCACAGCCGCATGGAAAGTCGGGAGCACAGGTCCCGTTGCGGCCACTTCAATGCAGACGCTGACGCCGGTCGATTCCGAAAAGCTCCGCGCCGACAAGCTCGAAGCCCAGCTCGCCGAGCGCACCCGCGAGCTGCGCGAGTTGAGCGAAGTCGGCATCGCGCTCTCCACGGAGCGCGATCACTCCGTGCTGCTCACCACCATCCTCAGCAAGGCGCGCGAGCTTTCCCGCGCCGACGCCGGCTCGCTCTATCTGCTGGACGACGACAAGGGCGAGAAAGTGTTGCGCTGGAAGCTGGCGCAGAACGATTCGATCAAAGTCGGCGCCTTCGAAGAAATGGTGCTCCCGATCACGCGCCGCAGCCTGGCGGGATGGGTCGCGCTCACCGGCGACACGCTGGTCATCGACGATGCCTACTCGATTCCTGGCGATGCCGAGTACTCCATCAATCGCTCGTTCGACGAGGCCAACGGCTACCTGACCCGTTCGATGCTGGTCTTTCCGATGGTCACGCACGTCGGCGAGCTCGTCGGCGTCCTGCAGCTCATCAATCGCCGGAAGCTGGGGCCGCCGTCGAAGCTGACTGCTGCCTCGGTGCCGTCGGAGGTTGTGCCGTTCGATCACGAGACCGTCGAGCTGATGCGCTCCCTCGCCGCGCAGGCGGCGGTGGCGGTCGAGAACAATCTGCTCTACAAATCGATCGAGCGCCTCTTCGAAGGCTTCGTTACCGCCGCCGTTACCGCGATCGAGCAGCGCGATCCGACCACCTCGGGACATTCGTTCCGCGTGGCCGACCTGACCGTCGAGCTGGCGCGCGTCGTCGATCGCGACGATCAGCGCTACCACGACGTCCACTTCAGCTCCGAGCAGGTGCGCGAGATCCGCTATGCCTCGCTGCTGCACGATTTCGGCAAAGTCGGCGTGCGCGAACAGGTGCTGGTGAAGGAGAAGAAGCTCTATCCGCTGCAGTTGGAGACGCTGCGCAACCGCTTCGAGTTCGCCATGAAGACCGCCGAGAACGACGCCAACCGGCGCAAGCTCGAATACCTCATCGCGCATGGCGCCGATGCCTTTGCCAAATTCGGAGCGCAAGCGGATGAAGAGCTGCGCCAGCAGCTGGCGAAGATGCAGAAAGACTTCGCCTTCATTACCAAATCGAACGAGCCCACCGTGCTGCCGGAAGGGGAGTTTCAATATCTGCAGCAGCTGGCCGAGGAGGAATTCGGCGACAACCGCGGCGAGCGCCGCCGCCTGCTGAATCCGGAGGAAGTGCGCATCCTCTCCATTCGCAAAGGCAACCTCGACGCCGCCGAGCGCAGCGAGATCGAGAGCCACGTCACCCACACCTTCAACTTTCTGCAGAAGATCCCCTGGACCAAGGATCTTGCCGCTGTGGCCGACATCGCCTACGCCCATCACGAGAAACTCAACGGCCGTGGCTACCCGCGCAAACTGACGGCGGAAGAGATCCCCATCCAATCGCGGATGATGACCGTCTCCGACATCTACGATGCCCTCACCGCCAACGACCGCCCCTACAAACGCGCCATCTCCACCGAGCGCGCCCTCGACATCCTCAAGATGGAGGTCGGCGACGGCCTGCTCGACGCGAATCTGGTGAACATTTTCATCGACGCCAAGGTGTTCGAGCGCGCCGGCGTGCTGCGGACCTAACTCATCTCCTCCAGAATCCGCCGGCACATTTCGCGCCGCGACTCCCGCCTCGACCGCACTAACGCGATTGCTGTTGACGGCAGCCACGCCGGCTCGAACACATCCGCGACCGCGTGGCGAATGACGTCGAGCACCGAGCTCCCTTCGCGCCGCGATCGCGCCAGCCGTTCGGCGAGTCCGCGAACGCCAGCGGCGTCGATGAGCAGCGCTGCCGCAAGCGCGCGTTCCGCATCGGTCGCTGGCTCATCGAGCCGGCGGATCGAGGCCGCCGTCGCACGCAACTCGTCCTCGGAAAGCCCGATGGTCAACACGGCCCGCGAGAGATTGCCGACCTTCTCCAGCCATCGCCCCAGTCCATGAAAGAGCAGCAGCAACTCGAACGCGCGATCGCCGTTTGTATGAAGCCGCCGGGCGAGGGAAGCGACCCGCTCGATCTCCTCGAATCGCGACACACCATCAAGATCCTGATAGAGCGGACGGAGGAACGACTCCAGGCGCGAGCGGAGAGCAGGATCGATCGTCATCGCCGTTCCAGAATCCACACGCCGACCTGCAGGCCGCCGCTCTCGACGCGCCGCTCCGCGGTCACTTTCAGTTTCGTCGTGCGCCGCAGAAGCGCTGCCAGCGTCTTCGCATGCGCCGTGTAGAGGAGCGCGCGGCCGCCCGGAGCCAGCGTGCGGGCGATGTTGCCGACGATGCGCCGGTAGAGCCCGTCGAGATTGCGATCCTCGGTGCGCAGGCCGAAGGGAAGGTTGGCCAGAACCTCGTCGCATCGATCGGGCCAAGCCGCCGCGTCGCCGCCGTCGCCAGCCCGCACGGCGATGCGCGCCGCCAGACCGGCCGCGATCACGTTCCCTGCCGCCGCACGAATCGCCGTCGGACTGATATCGATCCCGGAGAGCATGGTGCCGTCATCGAGCATCGCTCGTTCGATGAGCAACGTTCCGCTGCCGCACGTCGGATCGACGACGACGCCCTTCTCTCCGCGCCGCACCAGCCGCGCCAGGCACGCCCCGACCACCGGATTGATCGACGCGCCGACGTCGGTGAGGCGATAGGCGAATCGCTGGTCCTGCTCGAACGTCGGCACGAGCCAGATCCGCGTAGCGTCGTCGTCGGCCTCGACGCGAAGCATCGCCGCATAGCTGGAAGGCGAATCGACCAGCCCCTGCGGCAAAAACGTCGCGCGCGCCAGCCGCAGCAGGTCGTTGAACTCCTGTTTGGTGATGCGCACGTTCTCCAGCGAGAAGCGATAGGGGAGGGTGTCCGACGCGCTGCTGATCCACGCGCGCCAGTTCACCGTCGCACTTCGCACTGTTTCCGCAAACGCACGAGCCTTTCCCTCGGCAACGAGCATGCGAACGTCGTAGATGCAGCGAAGTGCCGCCGGCCTGGCCGGCAATGCGATCACTCCTTTTCGAACGAGCGTTGCGTTGCGCGCCTCGGCGATCGCCACATCCTCGAGCCCGACCGGAACGGATGCGAAGACGTTCTTCACCTCGCGCCACGCGAATCCGGTCGCCGGCCCGCTGACGCGATCGCGCGCCTTCCGCAACGCCTCGGCCTCCGAATCCGAGCGAGGCTCGATCTCCGCCAGAACCGCGCGCGCCTCGTCGCCGCCGATCTTCCCAAGCGCCAGGATCATCGACGGACGAACCCACGCCACCTCCTCGGCCGCCAGCGCCGCACGCAACGCCGCGACCGCCCCCGCGCCGCCGCGCTTCCCGAGTGCGATCGCAGCGATGCGGCGCCCCTGAGGCGATTGATCACGAAGGTCCGGCATTCCGCGCAGTCTAACGGAGCGTCGTCTCGGCGCCGTGTAGGATGCTCGGATGGCAGACGAATTCGACGCCGTGGTCGTCGGCTCCGGCCCCAACGGACTTGCGGCCGCGATCACGCTGGCTCGCGCCGGACTCGAGGTCGTCATCCTCGAAGCGCACGAAACCATCGGCGGCAGTGCACGCACCGAGGAGCTGACGCTGCCGGGGTTCAAACACGATGTCTGTTCGGCAATTCATCCGATGGCACGCGTCTCGCCGTTTTTTCAGACGCTGCCTCTGGCGGAACATGGACTGGTCTGGAAGGAATCGCCGTATCCGATCACGCATCCGCTCGACGACGGCAGTGCCGCGGTGCTGGAGTTATCGGTCGGCAAAACAGCCGCGCGATTCGGCGATGACGCTGAGGCGTATCGCTCCCTGATGCAGCCCTTCGCCGGCAACGCCGCGGCGCTGTTCGACGAAATCCTCCGCCCCATCAGCCTCCTCCCTCGCCATCCCTTTCTTCTGGCGCGCTTCGGGCTGAACGGCGTCCGTTCGGCGATGTCGCTGGCGAAACGATTCCGCGGCCACGCCGCCCGCGCCCTCCTCGGAGGCTGCGCCGCGCACTCCTTCATTCCGCTCGAGGCCGCCGGCTCGGCGTCGTTCGGACTGGTTCTCGCGATCGCCGGGCACGCCGTCGGCTGGCCGTGTGCAAAGGGCGGTTCGATCGCGATCATCGAGGCGCTGGCAAGCTACTTCCGATCGCTCGGCGGCACGATCCGGATCTCGACTCCGGTTCGTTCGATGCGCGATGTCCCGCCGTCACGCGCCGTCCTCTTCGACGTTACGCCGCGCCAGCTCGCCGCCATCGCCGGCGATGAATTGCCGTCCTCGTATCAACATCGGCTGCGCAAGTTTCGCTATGGCCCGGGCGTCTTCAAGATCGACTGGGCGCTCGACGGACCGATTCCGTGGCGCGCCGAGGAGTGCTGGCACTCGGCGACGGTACATGTTGGGGGCAGCATCGAAGAGATCGCCGATCACGAAGCGGCCATCTGGAAGGGCCACGTCACCGACCGGCCGTTCGTTCTGGTCGCGCAGCAAAGCCTCTTCGACGACAGCCGCGCGCCGGACGGGCAGCAGACCGGCTGGGCCTACTGCCACGTTCCCAATGGCTCCGCTGAGGATATGACCGGCGTCATCGAGAACCAGATCGAGCGTTTCGCGCCCGGCTTCCGGCAACGCATCCTGGCGCGGCACACGATCAACACCGCCGCGTACGAGGCCTACAACCCGAACATCGTCGGCGGCGACATCTCCGGCGGCGCCAACATTTTTTCGCAGGTCATCGCGCGCCCCTTCCTGAAGCGCGACCCCTACGCCACGCCCAACAAGCGCCTCTACCTCGCCTCCAGCTCGACGTCGCCGGGCGGGGGAGTGCACGGTATGTGCGGCCACGGCGCGGCCCTGTCGGCGATCAAAAACGTGTTCTGACGAACCCAGCGGCGCAACACCGCTGAGCCAAGCGGGCGAAGACGCCAGCGCTCCGGGGCTGGCTCGTTCATTGCTCTCAATAACCTTGAAATCGCAGCCCCGACAGGAGGCATCATGCAGAAGAAAACACAGCACTTACGAGGCGGTATCGCAGCCGCTGCAGTCGTCTGTTCCATCGCCATTTTCGGATGCACTACCAACCATACGCCGGGTGACGGACAGCCATCGACGACCCCGCCGATGACTCCCGCGGCTACGCCGGGCACATCGTCCGGAACGAATCCGCCGATGGCCAGCGCCATGGATCTGAGCAACCGCGTCGAGCGCTCCGTGGAGGCGCAAGCCATCGCTGCCGCGCACCAGCGCGAACGGTTCCTCGGATACATCAATCCCGCCGGCCCGCAGCCGAACCCGCCGGACGCGAGTCAAATCGTTCCGCCGTCGCAGTACGTGACCCCGATTGCTACCGTCAACGCGTCGATCAGCTCTCCCCCCACTCCGGTCATCACCAGCGGTGCAAACGGTGATGGCGCCGCCACGTTCGTGGGAGCGCCTGCCACCGTTCCGGCAGCGGTAACGGGAGCCAACAGCGCGTCGTTGGCGACACCGACGACCGCCGCGCTGAATGCAACGCCGGGCCAGTTCGCCGCCGGCCCTGCAACGACCGCGACGACGGGCACGACGACCGCCGCCGCCAACAACACCGCAACGCTTACTCCAACGCTCTCGTCGTCGATTACGCCGAGCCCGACCCGCGCGGCGAATCCTCCGATGACGAGCTCCAGCACGGCGGCAGCGTCAACGACGACGTCATCCGCCACGACGACCCCGTCGGGCACAGGCCGCCTGGTCATCGCCAACGGAGCGACCATTGCCAGCGGCTCGGTCCGCGCAGTCACCAATGGCACCGGCGCGATCACTGTCACGAACATGCCGGTGGCCATCAAAGGCAAATAGCGAAAAAACGTAGGTCGGACTCTCCGTCCGACCTATTCACCAGGCATGACCGACATCCGCATCGGAACCTCCGGCTGGCACTACAAACACTGGATCGGCCGCTATTACCCGGAAGGAACCAATGCCTCCGGAAGTACGACGCCGCGTTCTGCATCTACGAACTGGCGGGATATCAGTCGCCGCTGGAGATCACCGCCAGCTGGACCTACATCCGCCTGCACGGCCCGACGTCGTTCAAATACCAGGGCAGCTACAGCGACCGGCAGCTCGCGCAATGGGCCAAGCGCATCGATGATTGGAAGCGCAAGCTGCGCGCGGTCTACGTCTATTTCGATAACGACGATTCCGCGTATGCCGTCAACAACGCGCTGACGTTGAAGGAGATGATTGGAGCATCAAGGCGCCGTTTGAAAAAGAGCGCGTGACCGAAACGTACGTTACGCTTGCCCTCGCATGAAACGCCTTTTCGCACTCGTCTCTCTCCTGCTATCCGCCTGCGCCACCAGGTACGACGTCGTCCTCCGGCACGCCACGATTTACGACGGATCGGGGAAGCCGGCCGTCACCGGCGACCTGGCCATCCGCGGCGATCGCATCGCCGCCCTCGGTGACGTGCATGGCGCGGGCAAGAGCGAGATCGACGTCCACGGCCTCGCCGTCGCGCCGGGCTTCATCAACGTCATGAGCCAGGCGCAGGAGTCGCTCATCGCCGACGGCCGCGGGCTCTCCGACACGAAGCAGGGCGTGACCACCGAGATCTTCGGAGAAGGGGAGTCGATGGGACCTCTCTCGCCGGCCATGAAGAAGGAGCTGGTCGAGTCGCAGGCCGACATCAACTATCCGGCCGCCTGGACCACCTTGCGCGAATACCTCGACTGGCTGCAGCATCGCGGCGTCACTCCGAACATCGGCTCCTTCCTCGGGGCCGCCACGCCGCGCGTCTACGTCCTCGGCCGCGAGAATCGCGCGCCGTCGTCCGCCGAGCTGCAGCAGATGCTCGACGTCACCCGCAAAGCTATGGACGACGGCGCATTCGGCCTGGCATCCGCGCTCATCTACGCACCGGGTGCTTACGCCAAGACCGACGAGTTGATCGCGCTGGCCAACGTTGCCGGCGCGCACGGCGGCATCTATATCTCCCACATGCGCAGCGAAGGGAACCGTCTCGTCGAAGCGGTCGATGAGTTGATTACCATCGCGCGCGAAGCCCACCTTCCCGCCGAGATCTATCACCTCAAAGCCGCCGGCCGGCAGAACTGGCCGAAGATGGACGAGGTCATCGCCCACGTGAACGCCGCGCGCGCCGCCGGGCTGCAGATTTCCGCGGACATGTACACCTACACCGCCGGCATGACCGGCCTCGACGCCTCGATGCCGACGTGGGTGCAGGCCGGCGGCTACGAAGCGTGGCGCAAGCGGCTGCAGGATCCGGCCACGCGTCAGAAAGTGATTGCCGAGATGCGCGCGCCGAGCGACAGCTGGGAAAACCTGCTGCTCCTCTCCGGCGGCGCCGATCGCGTCCTCCTGGTCGGTTTCAAGAGCGACGCCCTCAAGCCACTCACCGGCAAGACCCTGGCCGAGGTGGCGGAGATGCGCGGCGTCTCACCGGAGGATGCCGCCATCGATCTGGTCATCGAAGACGGCACCCGTGTCAGCACCATCTACTTCCTGATGTCGGACGACAACCTGCGCAAGCAGATCACCCTGCCCTACGTCTCCTTCGGCTCCGACGCCGACTCGTCGGCCCCCGAGGGAGTCTTCCTCAAGTCGTCGAATCACCCGCGCGCCTACGGCAACTTCGCCAACCTCCTCGGCCGCTACGTTCGCGACGAGCACGTAATCCCGCTCCCCGAGGCCATCCGCCGCCTGACCTCCCTCCCAGCCCAGAACCTCGGCATTGCTCACCGCGGGTTTTTAGCGCCAGGTAATTTCGCCGACGTCGTCGTCTTCGACCCCGCCACCATCGCCGCCCAATCGACCTACGAAAAGCCGATGCAATTCGCCATAGGCGTCGTCCACGTTTTCGTCAACGGTATCCAGGTGCTCAAGGATGGCGAGCACACCGGAGCAAACGCGGGGAGGGTGGTGGTGAGGGAAAGGAGGCCCTGACGTGAACTTACGAAAACCGATGTCCCGGCTGTGCATTTACCTTCCACATGACATGGCGCAAATGGCCGCGTCCAGAGCGAAGGCCGCTGATAAGTCGCTCTCCGCCTATCTGGCTGACCTCATCGTCCAGAAAGTTGCTGACGATTGGCCGGAAGGCTTTTTCGAGGAGGTTGCCGGCGGTTGGAAGGGCGAGCCGTTGGAGCGATGATTTTTTGGAATCCATGCTGGTCAGCTCTGGTTGGTCATCTTATCTGACCATCAGGAGGAACCGATGCCCAAGTACAACATCGCCGAGTTCAAGGCGCACCTTTCCAGTCTCGTGAACCGGGCGCTGGCGGGCGAGGAAGTGATCGTCTCTCGGGACAACAGGCCTCTCCTGAAGCTGGTGCCAATCGAAACGCCGGCTGCCAAACGCACCCCTGGTTCGGCGCGTGACCTCGTGAAGGTCGCTGACGATTTCGATGGGCCGCTCGACGATTTCGCAGAGTATGCGCGATGAAGTTGCTACTCGACACGCACGCGTTTCTTTGGTGGATTCGCGACGACGATGCTCTCGGTGGCAAGGCGAGGAAGGCGATTGCCAACGAGCGCAATCAGTGCTTTTTGAGCATGGCATCTTGTTGGGAGATGGCAATCAAGAAGAGCCTGGGCAAACTCGAAGTCCCTGAGCCCATTTCCGGATTCGTCGCGGAACAGGTCGCCGCGAACCGCTTCTCAATTCTGCCGATCGACCTTCGGCATGTTTCGCACGTCAGCAAGCTCGCATTTCATCATCGGGATCCGTTTGATCGACTCCTGGCCGCCCAAGCCTCGGAGGAAGGAATGACCATCGCCTCAGCCGATCCGATTTTTCAAAAATACGGAATCGAAAGGATCTGGTAGGCGGATCGCGGAAAGTAGTGCTCTACAAAAAGGGCCGCCGAAAATCGGCGGCCCTTCACATCAGTACGAAACTTGCGAACCTACTTCGCTGGCGGTTTCTCGAACATCTTCGGATCGACCGTCGGGTTGATCTCCATCGTCGTCAGCTTGCCGCTGCCGCCGGGCTGGCCGTTGGTGGTGGTGGTGAAGGAGACCGGGACGGTGATGCCGTCGAAGGTCTTCCACTCGGTGTAATCCGTCACGCCCTCGCCGCGCGGGGAGGACGAGATGCGCTGCAGGATCTTGCCGGTCGCCGGGTCGACCACCCATTTGACCGGGGAGCCGTCGGCGTCGACGGTGAGAATCTGGGCGTCGACGTTGCCGACTTTGGCGGTGCCGGCGGTGGTGAAGATGTACTTCGGGTTATCGATGTTCTTCATCACGCTGATGATGTCGGCGCGCGACTCGTTGCGGATGGAGGTGCGCTGTGAGCCGGGCATGTCCTGCGAGCCCATCGGGCTCTGCATGAACGCGCCATCGGGGGTGATGACCATGGTCATCTCGCCCATCGGGGTCTTCATGACCCGGCGGCTGGAATCGGGATACTTGATGATGCTGTCGACCTCGACTTCCATCGGTCCCTGCGGCGTCTGCGCCTGCATCGAACCGACGGTGTGCGTGGCTTGGACGGCGTCGACCTTGGCCTTGCCGCCGACGAAGGCCTGGACCTTCTTCGCCAGCGCGATTCCCTCGGGCGTGCTCGCGGCGGGCTTGGCCGGCGCGGCTGCGGCGCCCGCGGCGGCGGCTGGCTTCGCGCCCGGCTCGGGGATAGTGATGTCGATCGGGGTCACGGCGCCGAGCGACGAAAGCGGCTTGTCGAAATCCTTCTCCTTGCCGACTACGAGCACCGAGGTCTGGGAGGGGGAGACGTACTTCTTCGCCACGCGCGCGACGTCGTCGGCGGTGACGGCTTGCAACTTCGCGGGGTACTGCTGGTAGTAGTCGGCGGGGTAGCCGTAAAACTCGAGACTCACGCGCTGCCCGAGGATCTTGGTCTTGGAGTCGGCGGTGAAGACGTAGGCGTTGAGGATCGCTTCCTTCGCCTGCGCCAGCTCGTCGGCGGTGAACGGCTTGGACTGCAGATCGCTCAGATCGGTGCGCAGCGCATTGACCGCTTCGACCGTGGAGCCGCTCTTGGTTCCCATCCAGATGTGGAAGAGTCCCGGGTGATCGAAATTCGCGTCGACGCCGCCGCCAACGCCGTAGGCGAGGCCGCGCTGCGTGCGGATGTCGTTCATCAGACGGCCGGAGAAACCGCCGCTGAGGATCTCGTTCATGACCTGCACGGCGTAGAAATCGGGGTCCTTCCGCAGAACGCCGGTGCCGCCGTGGACGACGTAGATGTTGCTCTGGGTGACGTCATCTTTGGCGACGAAATAGACCCCGGCCTTGGCCTGGGTGCCGGCGGCGGGCGCCGCGGTGGATGCCTGCGGCCCTTTCGGCCACGCGTCGAAGGCGGCGCGCAGCTTCTTCTCCATCGCCGCGGAATCGAAGTCGCCGGAGAAGCTGAGGATGATGTTGTTCGGATGGACGTACTTCTTGTGGAAGGCGACGAGATCGTCGCGGGTGATGGCGTTGACCGTCGAATACTCGGTCACGCGGGCGTAGGGCGAATCGGCGCCGAAGCCGAGCTTGACCATCTCGCGGTCGGCGATGCCTTTCGGATCGTCGTTGCGCCGCGAGATCGTGGTCGTGGCCTGGGTCTTAGCCAGATCGACCTTGTCCTGACGGAAGGCCGGATGCTCGAGAACGTCGACGAAGATCGGGAAGACCGTGTCGAAGTCGCCTTTGAGCACCGACATCGATACGTTGGTGGAGTCGTCGCCGGAGCCGGTCTCGACGCGTGCGGCGCGTGCTTCGAGGAAGTCATCGAGCTCGTCGCCGGTCTTGGACTGCGTTCCGCCGGTGCGCCAGGACGACGCCAGGATGTTGGCCAAGCCGGTCTTGTCGGCGGCGACGTCGCGGGCACCGCCGCGGATGCGCGCGCCGCCGCGGATGAGCGGCAGCTCGTGATCCTCCATCAGGAAAATCACCATGCCGTTGGCGAGCTGCACGCGCTTCGGCTGGGGCAGCTGCATCTGGTGCAGGGGCGGAGTCTTGATGTCGTGATAATCGGAAACCTGGGCGGATGTAGACAGCGACAGGGGGAGCGACAGAAGCGCCGTCGCCGCCGCGATCGCATGCATGCGAAGCGATGTCATTTCGTGTCTCCCTTCGGCGCCGAGGCGGCGGCCTTCTTGGCCGACTCGATCATGGCCGTGGTGCGGTTGGTCGGCACGAACGTGGCGTTGGCGACGCGGCGGATGTCCGCCGCCGTGACCTTGTCGATCCTCTCGACTTCATGAAACAGCTCGCGCCAGTCGCCGAAGACGGTCTGGTAGGTGGCCAGCTGAAGGGCCAGGCCGGAGTTGCTGTCGAGCTGGCGGAGCAGCTGCGCTTTCGCGCGGGTCTTGATCGACTGCAGGTCGGCGTCGGAGACGTCTTCCGTCTTCAAGCGCTCGATTTCCGCGTGGATCGGATCGGCCATTTCGCTGGCGCCGTGTCCCGCGGTGGGAATGGCCAGGAAGGCGAAGAGGCTGGGGTATTTGTTTCCGGGGAAGCCGTTGAATCCGGCGGCCGCGGCGGCGAGTTTCTTGTCACGGACGAGCGAGCGATAGAGCCGCGACGTGCGCCCTTCGGATAGCAGCATCTCGATGGCGTCGAAGGTCGGCGCGTCGGGATCGGTCTCTGCCGGGCGGTGATAGGCCTCGAAATAGAAGGGCTGCGACTGCTCGCGAACGGTAACGGTGCGCTCGGCGGTCTGTTTCGGCTCGACCGTGCGTAGCGGCTCCGGAGCGGGCGCCTTCGGCAATCTGCCGAAGTACTTCTCCATGATCGGCATGACCTCGGCGGCTTTCACGTCGCCGACGAGCGCCACGACCATGTTGGACGGAACGTAGTTCTTTTTGAAAAACGCGGCGGCGTCCGTGGCGGAGAAGCTCTCCAGATCCGACGGCCAGCCGACGACCGGCTGTCCGTAGGGGTGCGCCGTGAAGGCGCTGGCCAGCGCCTGCTCGATGAGGCGGCCGATCGGGCTGCTCTCGGTGCGCATGCGCCGCTCTTCGTGAACGACGTCGCGCTCTTTGTAGAACTCGCGGAAGACCGGATGGAGGAAGCGCTCGGAGTCGAGATAGGCCCAGAGCTCCAGCCGGTTCGACGGCAGCGAGTAGAAGTAGACGGTCGAGTCGTCGTTCGTGAACGCGTTCACACCGACGGCGCCGGCGCGATCGACGATCTTGCTGAACTCATTCGGCACAACGTACTTCTGGGCGTCGTCGATGGCGGCCTTCCACGCCTTGTCGAGCGCGGCGATTTTGGCCTCGTCGTGATTGACGGGATCGCGGCGGGCGCGATCGTAGGCGGTGTAGGTCTCTTCGACCTTGGCCAGCGCGGCCGATTCCGCCGTGTAGTTCGAGGTGCCGACTTTGTCGGTCCCTTTGAAAGCCATGTGCTCGAACATGTGCGCAAGGCCGGTGATCCCCGGTACTTCCTGAGCCGACCCGACGTTCACGACGGTGGTGAACGAAAAGACGGGGGCTTCGGGGCGCTCCATGACGATTACGGTCAGGCCGTTGTCGAGCTTGCGCATGGTGGTGCGCTTCTCGGCCGAGGCGAGATCCTGCGCGTGCAGGGTCGCCGTGATCGTCAGAAGCAGGAAGAATGATGTGGACAGTCTTCGAACTGCTCCCTTCAAATGATGCCTCCTTGTAATTTGTAGGTGGTGCGTTGAAAAAAGGGACGAGGGCTCGCCCTGCTTCGTGATACCTGTTTACGCAAGGATAATCTGGTTTATTGCACGAGGATAACGATCTCGACTATCGCGGCTGGCGGCGTCCCGGCCCGGTTCCGCCGCGGAGTGTCGAAGCCGAGGCTGGCGAGACGCTCGACTATCTTTGCGGGCACTTCCGGATCTTCCAGTACGAGCGCGGCCACCGCTATTCGACCGACGACGTGCTGACGGCGTGGTACGCCACGCAATGGGCTCCCCGCGTCGATCGTGCCGCCGACCTCGGGTCCGGAATCGGCTCGGTTGCGCTGATCACGGCCTGGCGTCTGCCGGGCGCGCGCTTCTGCACGGTCGAAGCGCAGGCGATGTCGGCGCGGCTGGCGCGGAAGAGCATCCAATACAACGGTCTGGAGTCGCGCTTCACGGTCTACGAAGGCGATCTTCGCGATCCGGCCATCCTGGCGAACGAAGCGCCGTTCGATCTCGTCACCGGCTCGCCGCCGTACTGGCCGGCGTCCGCGGCCACCGGCGCAGCGCATCCGCAGGCGGTGCCGGCCCGGATCGAGATTCGCGGAAGCGTGGCCGACTACGCGGCGACGGCATCGCGGATCCTGGCGCCCGGCGGCGTCTTCGTGTTCGTCTTCCCCTACATCCAGCTGCCGCGCGCCGAGGAGGCCATCGCTTCGAACGGCTTGGTCCTGCTCCGCCGGCGCGACATCATCTTCAAAGAAGGGGAGCCGCCGATGATCTCGCTCTTCGCCGCGGCCCGGGTCGCCGATATCCCGCCAGGACGCGAAGCGTGGATCGAGCCGCCGCTGATCATTCGTACGATGAACGGCTCGGTGCATCCGGAGTACGCCGCGATCCGTATTAGCTTTGGTTTTCCGCCGGGCGACGTCCCGGCCAGGGGGTTGTGAATGCCGCTCGCAAATGCGCTGATCGCGGAATTGGAACAGGAAGGGAAGTCGACGCTGCGGATGCTGGAGCGGCTGCCGCTGGACAAGCTCGATTGGACGCCGCATCCGAAGTCGTTGACCCTCGGACGGCTGGCCTGGCACATCGTGGCCATTCCGTCGCTCGCGGTCCGGTTGATCAGCGAGGGACGATTCGATCTCGCCAACGGCGGACCTCCGCCGCTGCCTGATCATCCGGAGTTCGTGGAGACGTTCAAAGGGAATCTGAAGGCGATTCGCGAGACTCTTTCGACAATGGACGATGCCGCGCTCCGAGCGCCGATGGTGATCTCCCGCAACGGTGATGTGCTGATGCAGCCGCCGACGAATGTCTTCATCCGCCAGATCATGATGAATCACTCGTATCACCATCGCGGCCAGCTCTCCGTCTATCTGCGCCTTCTCGACGTGCCGCTGCCGGCGATCTACGGAACGAGCGCGGACGAGGCGATGTAGCTCGCACAGACACTCCTGCCTGTGCTGTGCAAAACTGCGCCAATGAAAATCGTGGCCGGGGACATCGGCGGGACCAAGGTCCTGCTCCAGCTCGTCGACGCATCGCAATCCGGACGAACGGTTCTGGCGGAAGAACGCTACGAGAGCAACGCCTATGCGACGTTCGATGAGCTGCTGGCGGCGTTCGTCAAAGAGCATGTAGCCGGGCCGATCGATGCCGCGTGCTTCGCCGTGGCTGGGCCGGTATTCGCCGACCGCGCCGAGGTGACCAATCTGTCGTGGAAGATGGACGCGATGGCGCTGGCCAAGCAGTTTTCGATCGGTCGCGTCAGTCTGATCAACGATTTCTACGCGGTGGCCCTCGGCGTTCCGATCCTGGAGCCGTCGGATTTTCTCGTCCTCAACGCCGGCACGCGCGTTCACTTCGCTCCCATCGCCATCCTCGGCGCCGGCACGGGGCTCGGCGAGGCCAATCTCGTGCACGACGGCTTGAAGTGGAACGTCGTCCCATCCGAGGGAGGGCACGCCGATTTCGCGCCGCAGGATGAAGAGCAGACGCGTCTCTTTCTCGCGCTGCACGCGAACTTCGGACACGTCAGCTGGGAGCGGCTGTTGTCGGGCGCGGGACTGGTCAACATCCACAACTTCGTGTCGGGCGAAGAGAAGCCGTACGACGAGACGCTGCCGATGGAGATTGCCAAAGCGCTGGCAACCGGCGATGCCGCGGCGGCGAAAACGTTCGCCATCTTCGTCGACATCTATGGCGCCGAGGCGGGCAACATGGCCTTGCGCCTCCTGGCGCGCGGCGGCGTCTACCTCGCCGGCGGCGTGGCGGCGAAGAATGTCGATCAATTCACCGACGGCCGTTTCATGACCGCGTTTCTGCGCAAGGGACGCTTTCAACACATCCTGGCCGCGATTCCGGTGAACCTCATCACGAATCCGAAAGTGGGACTGCTCGGGGCGGCGGAGATGGCGGCGCGGCTGGTGACGTGAGTTTTCCTGTCATTCCGAACCGCCGACACCCCGGAGGGGTCGAGGACGGTGAGGAATCCCCGGCCGTTAGCCGCTAGTCGAACGTCCGCGGTTTCAGCCGGGGATTCCTCGCCGCGCTTCACCCCTCCGGGGTGCCGCCGGCTCGGAATGACAGTCTGACCTCATCCGTTCCTCCCGCCGCAACACACAGGAGCAATACACACATGGGTCTTTCTGTCGGAATCGTCGGGCTGCCGAACGTGGGCAAGTCGACGATCTTCAATGCGCTCACCGCTGCTGGAGCGCAGAGCGCGAACTATCCGTTCTGCACCATCGAACCGAACGTCGGCATCGTGCCGGTCGTCGATGTGCGGCTCGACAAGCTGGCCGAGCTGGCGCAGAGCAAGCAAACCATCTACACCGATCTCAAGGTGGTCGACATCGCCGGCCTGGTGCGCGGCGCGTCGAAGGGGGAGGGGCTGGGCAATCAGTTCCTGGCCAACATCCGCGAGACCGACGCCATCCTCCACGTCGTCCGCTGCTTCGATGATCCGAACGTCGTACACGTCGAAGGCTCGGTTGATCCGGAGCGCGACATCGAGGTGATCGAGACCGAGTTGCTGCTGGCGGACATGGACGCCGTCGGCAAGAAGCTCGATCGCGTGGCTCGCCTGGCTCGCGTGGGACAGAAAGAATATGTCGTCCAGGCCGAGGCGCTGGAGAAGGCGAAAGCGGCCGCGGACAAGGGGACGCCGCTGCGCGCCGTCGACTTCAGCGATGAAGAGCGCGAGACGCTGGTGGAGCTGAATCTGATCACGCTCAAGCCGGTCCTCTATGTCGCCAACGTCGCCGAATCAGACCTAGGCAACGAGACGCCGCTGCTGCAGAAGGTGCGCAAGATCGCCGCCGAGAAGAAGGGCGAAGTGGTCGTCATCTGCGGCGAGCTCGAAGCGCAGATCTCCGATCTGCCCCCCGCCGAACGCACCGACTTTCTGAAAGAGATGGGGCTCGACGAGCCGGGCCTCAATGTCCTCATCCGCGCTGCATACAAACTCCTCGATCTGGAGACGTTCTTCACCGCCGGACCGAAAGAGGCGCGCGCCTGGACCATCCATCGCGGCTCGAAGGGTCCGCAAGCCGCCGGCAAGATCCACAGCGATTTCGAGCGCGGCTTCATCCGCGCCGAAACCATCGCCTACGACGACTACGTCTCCCTCGGCGGCGAACAGGCCGCCAAAGCCGCCGGCAAGATGCGCAGCGAGGGTAAGGACTACGTCGTGCAGGATGGGGATGTGATTCTGTTCCGGTTCAATGTGTAGGGCCAGCGATTAGAATGATCGCGAATTGTTCGTCGTTGTCGTCGATCAAATAGGAAAAACCCGATGGCAAAGAACCAAACCTCTGGCAACGTAAAGCGGAACGACACCGGTCGCGTCGTCAGTCCAACCCAGTCCAAACGTCTCCGCAAGATCCTCTTCCCCACGGAGCCGACCACCATCCCGCACGAGAAGATCGACCGTGCCATCGCACAGGTGATGTCGCGCAGGAAGTAGCGCTGCCGCGATGCCTGACGAAGAGTACGGACAAAACGTATTCATCAACTGCCCATTCGATGACGACTACGCACCGTTGTTCGAAGCGATCGTCTTTGCGATCAACGATGCCGGATTCCGGCCGAAGTGCGCACGTGAACGTCTCGATTCAAGCCAGGTTCGCCTTCAGAAGATCGTCAACCTGAGCTCAGTGTCTCGCTACTCGATCCACGATCTTTCACGCACGGCTCTCGACACCGCCAATGCTCTCCCGCGGTTCAACATGCCTCTGGAACTGGGCATCGACCTCGGATGCAAGGCTTTCAATCCGAACTGCGCGGACAAGTCGCTGTTGATCTTCGACTCCGAACAGTACCGATTCCAGAAGTTCGTTTCGGACTTGAGCGGCCAGGACATCCACCAGCACGGTAACAGCGCGAAGACCGCCGTGGCCCGGGTCCGCGACTGGCTTCGCACGGAGTCCGGCAGGACCGACCTTCCCGGTGGCGCCGCAATCTTCGCTCGCTACGAAGTCTTTCGAGCCAATCTTCCCGCGATCTGCTCAACTCTGAAACTCGATCTCGCGCAGCTCACCTTTGCCGACTTCTCCTACACGATCGCGCAATGGCTGAAGACGCACGGCTGAGGTAGCGCTCTACTTCTTCACCACTTCCTGCGTCTGCGGCGCGCTGATGGCCGGCTGGATGAAGTGCGTCTGGTTGGTTTCGTTGTCCACCACCGAGGCGTAGACGTAGGTGTCGGGGGAGCTGGTCTCGACCAGCACGAGGAAATCTTCGCCCTTGGTGATCAGCGGGAAGAGTGACTGCACCGAGGTATGGACGAGGGTGTTTCCGGCAACCTTGTAGCGCGTCACGGCGACGTTGCGGCCGGGAACGCGTTGCAGGGCCAGCGTGAACGACGCTTCCTGATCGCCGAGGTTTGCCAGGCCGACGTTGGTGCGGAAGGCGTCGCTGAACGAGAGGCCATTCAGCGTGCGCAGCGGAAAGTACGTGGCGCCGTAGGTCACGCCGATCGCCTCGGGCGGGAAGACATCGGCATCGCGGATGCCATAGATGTTGGCCAGTACGCGCACCGAGCGGCTGCTGTCGATGGTAGTGATCTTGAGCGGGGAGAGCGTCGCATCCATCCCGAAGGTCGAGGCCACGATGTCGGAGAAATGCTGGCCCGAGCCGGGGGCGATGGAGACGAAGATGAACGGCTGATCGGGAGCGGTCGGCAGCGACAGCATCACGTTGGCCTCCGATCGTCCATCGTTGAAGAGATCGATGTCGGTCTTCCAGCGGACGTTGTTGATTCCGACCACGCTGCCGACGATCGGGACGAGCACGCTCACGCTCTGCGGCGTCGACTCGGCGGCGAATGAGGCTACCGCCGCGAGGAGTAGCAGAATCGGTATCAGGGAGCGCGCCATGCCGTTTGTACGACGAAGCCTGATCGTCGCACGTTTCAGGCGAATCGAGGGCGGATGAGTCTTCGTGCGATGACGATCATCTTCTGAACACGGCTCAGCGACAGCCGCTTCCGCAGCACCACCAGCGGATCGCGCCGCAACCTGGCCAGCACCGCGGCGTAGACGCCGCCCATCAGCAGGGTCGGGAAGCGGGCATCGAAGGACAACTCGCGGATGAGCGGCTCGGCGGCCCGGAAGTAGCCGGCGGCGCGCTCGATCTGGAACTCGATCAGCCGCCGCATGGCCTCGTTGTCGCGCCGCGCGAAGAGATCCTGCTCGGTGACGCCGAATTGCCGCAGCTCCTCCTGCGGAAGATATACGCGATCGCGATCGAGATCGTCCGCCACATCGCGCGTCACGTTCGTCAGCTGCAGCGCCGTGGCCAGCCGGCGGCCGTAGTCGATCGCCGCCGGCGTGCGGTAGCCGTAGATCGCCAGCGAGATGTCGGAGATCGACGACGCCACCAGCTCGCAGTAGCCGAGCAGCTCTTCGAAGGTTTCGTAGCGGATCTTGACCATGTCCTGCCGGCAGCCGTCGACCAGGGCGACGAACGCGCTCTTCGGAATGGCGAAGTGCCGCAGGGCATCCGCGAGGGCGAGCGTGATCGGATGCGACGGGTTGCCGGCGTACGCGGCGTCGAGCTCGCGCCGCCATGCCGCGAGCCGGTCGAGCACCGAGGCCGGCGAGTCGCTCGGTTCATCGACGATGTCATCCGCCCAGCGGCACCACGCATACGCGGCATACACGGCGCGCCGTTTCACCGCCGGCAGAAAGCGGAATCCCACCGAGAAGTTGGCGCCGTACTTGTGGGCGATGGCCCGGCAGAAGGCGTAGGCCTCATCGACGGTCGGTGCGACCGGCAGCGGCAGTGCGTCGGATGTCATTGTTCTTGAACGGGTCCGAGTGGCGGAACCTTGATCTGCGTGTCGCGCGCGCGACACCAGTGCAATCCCGGTTTGTGAAGGCAGCGGCCGTCGTGTTTCCAGACGCGGCGGACGACCGGCGAGAGCAGCGACTTCCACCAGCTGTTGCGATGCCAGCCGCTGAGATAGCGATGAAAGTCCTTTGCCCGCGCGGCCTGGCGCACGAACATCGAGAGGCCAAAGTTTCCTCCGGATTCGTAGAGAAAACGGTTGACCAGACTGGTCTGTTGTTTCGGCCCCAACGCAATCTTCCACAGCTCGTCGTAGTCGCGCTCTTCGAGGATGCTCCGCGCCGCCAGCGAACCGCTCGTCAGCGCGTAGCGGATACCGAGGCCGAAGAGGTAGTCCTGAAATCCAGCGGCCTCGCCGACGAAGCGCGCGCCGTTGGACGTCGCGGCACGCTTGAGATGGAAGTTCATGTACGAGTAACCGGTGCGCGCATCCGCCGGCATGTCGAAACCGTGCAGCCGCCGCGCCGCCGCCAGCGAATGATCGAAGTACGAATCGATCTGCTTGAAGTCCGCCACGATGGCGCAACCGAACGTGGCCACGCCGTCGAGAATGAAGAGATACGCGTAGCCGCCGGGCGCGAGGTTGTGATTGAAGTAGACGTCGATGAGCTCGCGACCCCCAACTCTCCACGTCATCTCCTTCGCCAGCCCGTCCGGCGATGCCGGGCCCGTGGCGACGATATCCGCCTGATCCGCCGAAAGCCGGCTGTTGAATATGACCTTCGCTCCGGCCCGCTGCGCCTGCGCCAGGAGACCACGGTCGAGCGTTCCCTCCTCGGCGCCGCGGTGGATGAAGTAGCCGTACGGCTCGCTGCTCCGGATCACACGTCCTCGGCCGTGATGATCGTAGAAGGTGGCCCAATCGGCGCCGCGGAAGTAGAAGTTCCGCTCGATGCCGAGGCGGTCGAGAAAGGCAGGAACCGGCTCGGTCTCCGAGGCGCCTTCGATGATCTGCAGGTCTCCGATGAAGCGCGTGCCGACGTCGCCCTTGGCTTCGTGAACCTCCACGGCGCGGCCGGCGCGGCCGAGGATGATGGCGGCGGCGAGACCGGACGGCCCCGCGCCCGCGATCCGGATCGGATCAAGATTGGGCATCAGTCGCGGTATGGTACCGCGCCGATCCGGCGCGAATTCCGCAGTACGCTTCTCGCCCATTCGTAATGACTGATCACGACAAGCCAGTAAAGCCGAAGCCGCGCGCCGCGGGATTCGCCGTTCTCGTCGCCGCGGGGATTTTGCTCAGCCGCATCGCCGGCCTGATTCGCGTTCGCGTTTTCGCTCACTACCTCGGCAACTCCGCCGCGGCGGGCGCCTACAACGCCGGCCTCAAGATCCCCAACTTCCTGCAGAACCTCTTTGGCGAGGGCGTGCTCTCCGCGTCGTTCATCCCGGTCTACGCGCGCCTCATCGCCGAGGATGATGACGAGATGGCCGGCCGCGTCGCCGGCGTGATCCTCTCGCTCCTCGGCGTCATCGTCATGGTGATCGTGACCATCTGCGTCTTCATCACGCCGTGGATCATCGACCTCATCGCTCCCGGCTTTCAGGGCGAAGTTCGTCTGCTGACGATCCGCATCGTGCAGATTCTTTTTCCTGCGACCGGGCTCCTGGTTTTCTCCGCCTGGTGTCTCGGCGTATTGAACAGCCACCACAAGTTCTTCGTCTCGTACGTCGCGCCGGTGGTGTGGAACGCGGCGATGATCGCCACGCTGGTGTACTTCGGCACGCGCACCTCGCAAAACGGGTTGGTGATCGCGCTCTCATGGGGCACGGTCGTCGGTTGCGCGCTGCAGGCCGGTATTCAGGTACCGTTCGTTCTCAAGTACGCGCCGCGGATCAAGCTTTCGCTGCAGACGTCGCTGCCGCACGTGCGCACCGTGATCAGCAGCTTCGTGCCGGTGGTGATCAGCCGCGGCGTGGTGCAGATGAGTGGCTACGTCGATCAGATCATCGCCAGCTGGCTCGGCACGGCTGCGGTAGCGGGACTGTCGTATGCGCAGACGATCTACTTTCTCCCGATCAGCCTCTTCGGGATGTCGGTGGCGGCTGCGGAATTGCCGCAGATGTCGGGCGCGCTCGGCACCGAGGAGGAGATCAACACCGCGCTCCGCAAGCGTCTCGAGCGCGGGTTGCGGCAGATCGCGTTCTTCGTCGTGCCGACGGTCACCGCGTTCATCTTCATCGGCAAAGTGCTCGTGGCCGCGCTGTTCCAGTCCGGCCAGTTTCGGAACGACGACACGCTGTACGTCTGGTACATCCTGATCGGTTCGACCTGCGGCCTGCTGGCGGTGACGCTCGGCCGGCTCTACTCGTCGGCGTTCTACGCGCTGCGCGATCCGAAAACGCCGCTCCGCTTCGCCATGATCCGCGTGACGCTGACCGCGGTCCTCGGCCTCCTGTTCGCCTTTCCGTTGCGGCCGTACATCATCGACCTGATCGTATTTCTGCACATGCCGGTGCCGAATCTCCCCGAGGGCACGAAGCTGCTCGGCGTGATCGGACTGACGGCGTCTGCGGGGATGGCAGGATGGATCGAGTTCGCCATGCTCCGCCGCGCGCTTGCGCGCCGCGTCGGAGCGGTGAAACTCGCCCCATCGTTCCTCATGCGTCTCTGGATTTCCGGCCTCGTCGCGGCGGCGGTGGGAATCGCCTGTCACCTGTTTCTCGCGCCGCACGTGGCGCCGCATCTGCCGCTCCGGCACATCAGCGAAGCGATCCTGGTGGCGGGGGCGTTCGGGGTCATCTACTTCGCAGCGGCGATTGCGCTCGGGGTGGGGGAGGCGAGGGCGACGTTGGGGCGGTTCAGGCGAACGGGTTAGTGACGCGGGGCTGGCTGGACGAATGGCTCTTCAATCTCGGGAGAGACCGTTGGTTCGAGCGGTTCCTCGTCCGGTTCTGGCGCCATGCTTCGAAGCAGCCGAGGGATGTCAACAAACTTCGACGCGTCGCTGATATCAAAGTTCAGCGGCCGCCCGGATTTGTCGAAGTCGATGATGAAGCCCTCATAGATCTCTTCGGACTCGTCGTATTCGCCGTCACGAAGGCAGATGAAGAGCGAATCACTTTCGTCGTCGTATGAGTACTTCATTGTCGCCTCCTTTTGTAGTTTCGGTCGAAGAACGCATTTTCAACCGTTTCACGGTCTGACAACGCAATGACGCGGAGATATTTTCCCTCTTCCTGGATGAATCCCCACATTCTGTAGCTGCCGTCGTTCTGTTCGATGATCTCAGTTGGAGCATTTAGCACTCGTTCGCACCATTCGCGGTCGATTTCCTTTCGTCCTTTCTTTCGCATTTTGAGCTCGAACTTGCGCGTCGTCTTCACGAAGCCGAGGATACCTCGGCCCCTCTGACACCATTCTTGCTACGATCCCCTCCGCGTGACTGACCTTCCGACGATGGCGAGCGGGCAACCGATGCAGCTGCTGGGGTTATCCGAGGCGCATGTCGCGGATGCCGATGTCAATCCCGGCGAGGCCATCCTCGAAGTCAAGAACCTCCGCACCTCCTTTCCTACGGCTGGTGGATTCGTTCATGCCGTCGACAACGTCTCTTTCAATGTTCGCAAGGGCGAAGCGCTGGCGCTCGTTGGCGAGTCGGGATGCGGGAAGAGCGTCACGGCGATGTCGATCATGCGGCTGGTGGCGCCGCCGGGGCGGATCACGGCGGGGGAGGTTCGGTTCAAAGGTCGCAACCTCGCCGAGCTCTCTGAACGCGAGATGTGCGCCGTGCGCGGTGACGACATCGCCATGGTCTTTCAGGAACCGATGACGTCGCTCAACCCGGTGTTCAAGATCGGCGCGCAGGTCGCCGAGGCCGTGCGCATTCATAAGAAAGTGTCGAAGAAAGAAGCCTGGAAGCGGGCGGGAGAGATGCTGGAGCTGGTCTCGATTCCCGATCCCATCAAGCGGCTCGACGACTATCCGCACCAGCTTTCCGGCGGGATGCGGCAGCGCGTGATGATCGCCATGGCCCTCTCGTGCGATCCGGAGCTACTCATTGCCGACGAGCCGACCACCGCGCTCGACGTCACCATCCAGGCCCAGATCATGGAGTTGCTGGCGTCGCTCCAGCAGCGCCTCGGGCTGGCCATCCTGCTCATCACCCACGATCTCGGCGTCGTCGCGGAGTTCTGCGAGCGGGTCATCGTCATGTACACCGGCCGCGTGGTCGAAGAGTCGCCGGTGCGCGACCTCTTCGCCAATCCCGCGCATCCCTACACGCGCGGCCTGCTCAAATCACTGCCGAGCGTCAGCGGCGGTGATCCCTCGGCGTCTCAGAGGCTACCGACGATCAAGGGGATGGTGCCGTCGATCGACAATCTGCCGCACGGCTGCAAATTCAACCCGCGCTGCCCTGACGTGATGGACATCTGCCTCGGCAACGAGCCGGCGCGGATGATCGTTTCGCCGGGACATGACGCGCGGTGCTATCTGCATGGAGATCTTGCCGATCCGGAGAGGGTGGAGGTCTCGCGATGACCGAAACACTCCTCCAGGTCCGCGACCTCAAAAAGCACTTCCCCGTCAAGCGAGGCGTTCTCGCGCATGTCGTCGCCCAGGTCAAAGCGGTCGATGGCGTTAGTTTCGACGTCGAGAAAGGCGAGACCCTCGGCCTCGTCGGCGAATCGGGATCGGGCAAGACCACCGTCGGCCGCTGCATCCTGCGACTCATCGAGCCGACCTCGGGGACGGTCGACTTCGACGGCGAGGACGTGCTCGGCCTCGGCAGCGGCGACATGCGCCGGATGCGGCGGCACATGCAGATCGTCTTTCAGGATCCGTACGCCTCGCTCAATCCGCGGATGAACGTCGGAACGATCATCGCCGAGCCGCTGATCATCCACGGCGGCATGTCCTCCGCCGATCGCGACGCCCGCGTGGCGGAGTTGCTGGAAACCGTCGGCCTCAGTCCCGAGTATCGCAAGCGCTATCCGCATGAATTCTCCGGCGGACAGCGGCAGCGCATCGGCGTGGCGCGGGCGCTGGCGACCAATCCGAAGTTCCTGGTGCTCGACGAGCCGGTCTCTGCGCTCGACGTTTCCGTGCAGGCGCAGGTGGTCAATTTGCTGCAGGACCTGCAGGAAAAGCTCGGACTGACCTATCTCTTCATCGCCCACGACCTCTCGGTGGTCGAGCACATCTCCAGCCGGGTGGCGGTCATGTACCTCGGCAAGATCATGGAGCTGGCGGGGCGCCGCGAGCTCTACGCCGACCCGCTTCATCCGTACACCAAGGCACTGCTCTCGGCCGTGCCCATTCCCGACCCGACGCGACACAAGAGCCGCATCATCCTCAGCGGGGACATCCCGACGCCGCTGAACCCGCCGAGCGGCTGCGTCTTCCACACGCGTTGTCCGATCGCCCGCTTCCCGATCTGCAGCGCCGAGGTGCCGCCGCTGATCGAGCACAAGCCGGGTCAGTTTGCCGCCTGCCACTTCGCCGGCGAGCCGATTGCGCCGGTGTCCGCGCCTGCCAGCTAGCCAACATTCGACGTTTCGCGGCGTCAAACGTACCAGCTGCGGACTACAATGCGCCCGCTGAATTCGGTCCGCCCCGCCATCGCTCAGGCACCGGCGGCGCGCGAAACAATCCACAGACTATTGCGTAGAAGAGGCGTGTCCAGGAGGGTTTACATGAGTACTGCTGTTCGACGGTTGCTGATCATTGCCTGCGTAGCGAGCGTCTTTTCGCTCTCGGCGCAGACGTCAAAGAAGACTACGACGAAGAGTCCGACACCGGCGACCGTGACCACGGATCCGGCCCAGGCCAACGTCGACATTCCCAAATCCGATCAGGCCATGACCGCCCCGGTCTCCGCCGATACCGACAAGGACGCCTCCGACCCGCGGGCGATGCGTCTGTCGCTCGACGGTGCCGTCCACACGGCCCTGGAGCGCAACATCGGCCTCCAGCTCCAGCGCTATGACCTCGGCATGGCCGGCGCGCAGCTCCAGGGCGCGTACTTCATATTCGATCCGATCGCGGGCGCCACCCTCAATCATTCGAGCAGTTCGAATCCGGTCACCTCATCCTTCCAGTCCAGTGGAGGAACGAGCACGGACGCGAACATCTCGCTTCGCGACACCCTCCCGACCGGCGCCTCCGTCCTGCTTTCGGGGAGCAACGAGCGCTTCACCAGCTCGGGAAACGGAACGCTCTTCAGCCCCGGATTCAGGACCGGCCTTGGCGCCGCCGTCACGCAGCCACTGGCTCGTAACTTCGGCGTCGACATCACCCGCCGCGGAATCACCATCGCCCGCAACACCCTCGGCATCAATCAGGAAGCCTTCAAGGTCGTTCTCCTCGACACCACCTCCGCCGTCGAGCAGGCCTACTACGATCTGATCTATACCCGCCGCTTCGTCGATGTCGTGAAAGAAGCGCTCTTCCTGGCCCGCGACCAGTCCCGCATCACCCAGATCCGTATCGACGTCGGCGCCTCCGCTCCGCTGGACATCCTTCAGCCTCGGGTGCAGATCGCCACCGGTGAAGAGAACCTCATCAACGCCGTCGCCGCGGTCCGTCTTGCCGAGGACCGGCTGCGCGCGCTGCTCAACGTCGCGCCTGAGGATTGGGATCGTCCCATCATCCCGACCGATGGCATCGACTACACGCCGATGACGGTCAATGTCCAGGAGGCGGTCGCTCGCGCGTACGAGCTCCGGCCGGAGATCAAAGAACAGCAGCTCACCACCGAGATTCGCAAGGTGACCTACCAGTACGCCCGCAACCAGGTACTTCCGCAGGTCGATCTGAACCTCGGGTACAACGTGGCCGGATCGGCCGGAACGTTCAACCCTCCGATCGCCGGCGTATCGAACACCAACTTCTTCGACGCGTCGCGGCAGGTTTTCCGCAACGACTTCCCCGGCTGGAACGTCGGCCTGACCATCGGAGTGCCGGTGTTCAACTTCGGCGCGCGTGCCGAGAGAACGCGGGCGCGCCTGGACATGGAGCTCTCGCAGGCCACCGAGGCGCAGGCGCGCCAGAACATCGGCGTCGACGTCCGCACCGCCGCGCGCGCCATCGACACCGCGGCCAAGAACATCTTCGCGGCGAAAACCGCCCGTGAAGCGGCCGAGGAAAACGTCAACGCCGAGCGCAAGCGCTACGAAAATGGCATGAGCACCAACTTCCAGGTACTGCAGATCCAGCAACAGCTCTCGGATGCCCGCGGCGCCGAGCTGAATGCGCTGGTCGGATACAACAAGGCCATCGCCGCCTACCACCGCGCCGTCGGCGACCTGCTCGAAGTCCGCAAGATCAGCGTCGACGAGCCGAAAGTCGACGAACCTTCCATCTTCTCGCGCTTCAACCGCTACAATTGGCTCAACTTCTCAGCCCACGACAACGCACCAGAGGAGAAATGAGCCATGACGACTGGTCAGGATAGTGCCCTAGCTACGCCCGCGCCCGAGCCCGAGCCGAAACCGAGTCCCGTTCAACGGATCATCGGCGTGCTCTTCTCGCCCGACGCCACCATGGCCTCGATCGCCCGGCGGCCGGACTGGGTGTTGCCCCTGGTACTTCTTCTGATCACGTCGCTCGCCGCCGGCATCATCATCGCGCCGCGCGTCGACTTCTCTTCCGCCACCCGCGAGGCGATGGAGCAGAACAAGAACATCCCGCAGGAGCGGATCGACAGTGCCGTGAAGATCGCCACGACGATGGGCAAGATCTTTTCCTATCTCGCCCCGGTCCTCAGTCTCATCGGCCTGCTGGTCATCGCCGGCGTTCTGCTGCTGGCCTTCCGCCTCTTCGGAGGTGAGGGCGATTTCAAGCAAGCCTTCTCGGTCACGTGCTACGCCTCGGTGCCGAGCATCATCAAGAGCGTCGTGACGCTGATCATCATCCTGGCCAAGGGAAGCATCATTCCCGCGCAGGAGCTGGCCACGCTGGTCCGGTCGAATCTCGGCTTCCTGGCCGACATGAAGACGAACCCGATGGCCTTCGCCCTGCTCTCCTCGTTCGACATCTTCTCGGTGTGGTTCCTGGCGCTGATGATCATCGGCTTCGCCTACGTATCGCGCCTGTCGAAGGCCAAGTCGGCCATGATCATCATCAGTCTGTGGATCGTCGTGCTCCTGCTCAAGCTGATCGGGCCAGCCATGCAGGCGATGCGTGCGAATAAATAAATGAAGAAAACTCTGATCATCCTCGGGGCCGCCGTCCTCGTCGCCGTCATCATCTTTGCGAGCGTGCGAGGCGGCGGCTCGAAAGGGGAGAAGATCTACGTCGAGCCGGTGACGGCGCGCAACATCCAGGCGATCGTCACGGCGCCCGGCGAGATCGATCCCAAAGTCAAAGTCAACATCAGCGCCCACATCGTCGGCAAGATCGAGAAGATCTACTTCCTCGAGGGCGATACCGTCCGCAAGGGACAGAAGCTCGTCGATCTCGAGAAGACCGCCTACCAGGCCGCCTTCCTGCGTTCGCAGGCCGCCGTCTCCAACAGCAAGATCGAAGTGATCCGCGCCAAGACCGCGCTGGACACAGCAAACACCGCCTACAAACGCGCCGTCAATCTCAAGCAGCAGGGCATCCAGGCGCAGGAGCTGTTCGACCAGGCGCGGCAGGGCTACGACAACGCCGTCGCCGGATACGAATCAGCAAAGCAGGGCGTGAATCAGGCCCAGGCGCTCCTGCAATCGGCGCAGACCGATCTCGATCACACCACCATCCTCTCGCCCATCGCAGGCAAGGCCGTGCAACTCAACGCGCACGAGGGCGAAGTGGTGATCACCGGGACGATGAACAATCCCGGTTCTGTCATCGCCGTCATCGCCGACCTCTCCGAGATCCTGGTCGAGGCCACCGTCGGCGAGACCGAGATCACCGGCATCCGCGTCAACCAGCCGGCCAAGATCCACGTCGATGCCATTCCGGAGAAGGAGTACGCCGGCCACGTCGCCGAGATCGGCAGCTCCGCCGCCATCAAGCAGGGCACCGGCGCCGGCATGCGCTACTTCACCGTCAAGGTCCAGATCGACAACACGGACGATCGCCTGCGCCCCGGCATGACCGCGCAGGTTTCGATCATCACCACCACCGCCGGCAGCACGCTGTCGGTGCCGATCCAGAGCGTCGTCGAGCGCGTTCCGCCGGCGCTGGCGAAGTCGAAAAGCGGCACCGAGGATGAAGACGAAAACGCGCCGAAGTCGAAGTTCGTCTTCGTGGTCAAGGACGGCAAGGTCAAGCTGACCGAGGTCAAGACCGGCATCAGCGACTCCACCCACGTCGCTCTCGTCTCCGGTGTCACCGCCAAAGATGTCGTCGTAACCGGTCCATTCCGCACATTGAAGAAACTGAAGGACGGCGATTCCGTAGAAGTGACGAAAGAAGAGTCGAAGACGACTCCTCAAAGCGGGACGGCGTCAAAGTGAACGACAACGGGAACGGAAAGCACCTGATCGAAATGCGCGCACTGACGCGCACCTATCAACTCGGACCGCAAGACATCTTCGCCCTGCGCGGCGTCGACCTCGTCATCGACCACGGCGAATACGTGGCCATCATGGGACCGTCGGGCTCCGGCAAATCGACGCTGATGAACATCGTCGGCTGCCTCGACCGGCCCTCCTCGGGTCACTACATCCTCGACGGCACGCCGGTCGAAGACATGAACGACGACGAGCTGGCCGCCGTGCGCAACAAGAAGATCGGATTCGTGTTCCAGACCTTCAATCTGCTCTCCCGCACCACGGCGCTGCAGAACGTCGAGCTGCCGCTGGTCTACGCAAAGGTCGGCCGCGTCGAACGGCGCGAGATGGCCGAGGAGGCGCTGTCGTCGGTCGGGCTGGGCGATCGCATGAACCACCAGCCCAACGAGCTCTCCGGCGGCCAGCGCCAGCGCGTCGCCATCGCCCGGGCCCTGGTCAACAAGCCGTCGCTGCTGCTGGCCGACGAGCCCACCGGCAACCTCGACTCCCAGACCGGCCGCGAAATCCTCGACCTCTTCCGCGAGCTCTCCTCGCGCGGCAACTCCATCATCATGGTCACGCACGAAGACGACGTGGCCCAGGAAGCACAGCGCGTGATTCACCTGCGCGACGGCAAAATCGTTTCGTGAGCTAAGCTGGCGCGACGATGTTCTTCGAAAACGTCAAGATCGCACTCCGCGCCATCAGCGCCAACAAGATGCGCTCGATCCTCACCGTCCTCGGGGTGATGATCGGCGTGGCCGCGGTCATCGCCGTCGTCTCGCTCGTGCAGGGGATGCAGTACCAGATCTCCAGCCAGCTCGAGAACGTCGGCGCCACCTTCATCCGCGTCGCTCCCGATTTCTCCGGCATGCAGAGGAATCCCTTCCTGCCGGTGCCGTCGCTGACGTATGAAGATGCCGTGGCCGTGCAGCACGGCGCCACCGCCATCCGCGCCTTCACGCCGCTCTTCATCGGCAGTACCTCGCTGAAGAACGGCGACACCCGCCACGACACCACCTTGATCGCCGTCAACCAGAGCTACCCCGACGTCGCCAAGCAGTTCGTCGATCACGGCCGTTTCTTCGGCACGCTCGACGAGGAAGCGAAGAAGCGCGTAGCCGTCCTCGGCTTCGAAGCCGCGCGCCAGCTGCAGCTCACCGATGGCGGCATCGGCAAAGACATCCGCCTCGACGACAACAACTTCACCGTCATCGGCATCATGGAAAAACGCGGCTCATCGCTCGGCAACGATCCCGACGACGTCGTCTACATCCCGTTTGCCACCGCCCAGCTGCTCTACGGCCCCGATCGCATGCAGCACATCCCCATCGCCCTGCAGGTGAAGACCCGCGACGACATCGACATGGCCAAGGAGCAGGTGACCGACATCCTGCGCGCGCGCCATCACCTGAAAAAAGGGCAGCCCAACGACTTCCAGATCACCTCGCAGGAAGAGTTGATGAAGACCATCTCCTCGGTGCTGAACACGACCACGGGCATCATGGGCGCCGTGGTCGGCATCGCCCTGCTGGTCGGCGGCATCGGCATCATGAACATCATGCTGGTCTCGGTGGCGGAGCGGACGCGCGAGATCGGCATCCGCAAAGCGATCGGCGCGCGGAGATACGACGTCCTGATCCAGTTCCTGATCGAAGCGGTAACCTTGTCCGGCTTCGGCGGCGCCATCGGCGTCGCCGGCGGCTACCTTGGTGCTGCGGCAGTCCGCCTCTTCCTCAAACGCTGGCTCGAACTCCCGCCCGTCCACACCCCGATGTGGGCCATCGTCCTCGCGTTCACCTTCTGCGCGATTCTTGGCGTGATCTTCGGGATTTACCCGGCCGCGAAGGCATCGAAGCTCGATCCGATCGAAGCGCTGCGGTACGAGTAGAACGTAGGTCGGACTCTCAGTCCGACCCCCTGTGAATACTCCTCGTCACTGCAGTTTCAGACCCCGGACATCCGGTCGGACTGGAGAGTCCGACCTGCGTTGCTCGCTATCATAGTGAGCCAGCAATCATGCCCACCCCTCAAGCCCTCCTCCGCAAAGTCTTCCCGCCGATGCTGGCCACGCTCGCCGAGACGCCGCCGGGCGACAAGAGCTGGGCGTATGAGCTCAAGTACGACGGCTTCCGCGCGCTCGTCGGAATCGCCGGTGGCAGCATCGCCATGTGGAGTCGCAACGAGCTCGATCTCGCCCCGCGTTTTCCTGTCGTCGCCGCCGCGCTGTCGAAACTGAAACTGCCCGAGGTCGTGCTCGATGGGGAAGTGGTGGTACTCGATGAACAAGGTGCGCCGCGCTTCCAGCTCCTCCAGCAGGGCGACCGCCGCGAGATCCTCATCGTCTTCGACATCCTCTGGCTCGACGGACACGACCTCCGCAAACTGACCTACGACCAGCGCCGCGAGATCCTCGAGAAAACGCTCAAGCGCACGCCGGCCGCGATCAAGGTCGCCGAAAAGATCGAGACCAGCGGCGCCGCCGCGCTGGAGCGCGCGAAGAAATCCGGGTGGGAAGGCATTATCGCCAAGCGCCGCACCTCGGTCTACGAACCGCGGCGCTCGAAGGAGTGGCTGAAAGTCAAAGCCATCAACGAACAGGAGCTGGTCGTGGTCGGCTGGAATCCATCCACCCATTCCGCCCGCGAGATCGGCTCGCTCCACCTCGCCGTCATGGGCGACGACGGCGCTCTCCACTACGCCGGCAAAGTCGGCACAGGTTTTTCGTACAAGCAGCGGGTCTGGTGGAAAGACGAGCTGACCAAGGACGTCATCCCCGCCACGACGGTCAAGGACGCCCCGCGCGAGCGCGCCGCCACCTGGGTCCGTCCCCGCTACGTCGTGCAGGTGGCCTTCACCGAATGGACCTCGGACAACAGACTGCGGCATCCCTCGTTTCTCGGGTTGCGCGAGGACAAGAAAGTGGGGGAGGTGGTGAAGGAGGAGCCGGTGGCACTTGCGAAAGCGGAGAAGAAGGCGTCTTCAAAAAAGGCCTCGTCGAAGAAATCCGACAACCCTCAACCGGCAACCGACAACGCCGTAAAACTCACCCATCCGGAGCGCATCCTCTATCCCCGCGACGGCATCACCAAGCAGGATGTGGCCGATTACTACGCTGCCGTCTCCGAGCCGATGATTCGCGCGCTGCGCGACCGGCCGCTCGCCCTCGAGCACTGGAACGACGGGATCGACAAGCCGTCGTGGTTTCACCAGGACGTCGGCCGCGGCGCGCCAGCATGGGTCACCTCCATCGAAACGCCCACGCGCACCACCGCGCACAAGAGCGTGCGCCACCTCGTCGCCGACCGGCCGGAGACGCTGCGCTGGCTGGCGCAGATGTCGGTGCTGACCGTTCACATGTGGGCCTCGCGCGGCGCTGCTCTCGATGAGCCCGACTGGCTGGTTTTCGATCTCGACCCGGCCAAGGGCAAGGGGATCGAGCAGGCCATCGACGCCGCCATCATCGTCCGCCGCCTTCTCGACAACCTGCATCTCCCGTCGATGCCGAAGACTTCCGGCAAGCGCGGTATCCACGTCTTCGTCCCGCTCGCCGGCGGCTACACCCACGAGGAAGCCAACGAATTCGCTTGCGCCATCGGCGCCGCCATCGTCACCAAAGTCCCCGAGTTCACCATGGATCGCGCGCTCAACGCGCGGCGGGGAAGGCTCTACCTCGACTGCATGCAGAACGCCTACGGCAAGACGATGGTGGCCCCGTACTCGCTCCGCGCCATCGGCGGCGCCCCGGTCTCCGCGCCGCTGAAGTGGGACGAGGTAACGAAAAAGCTCGATCCGAAAAAGTTCAACCTGCGGACTATGCCCGACCGGTTGGCCAAAGTCGGCGACCTCTTCGCCCGCGTCTTCGAGGAGAGGGTGAAGCTGCCGGAGCTGAAATGATCCCGCGGTGGATGGAGCGCGTCGACTAGGTTTGCCAATAATCTCGAAACCCAATGAACCACAGAGGCACAGAGGACACAGGGTTCAGATCTCAGTGGAAAAGAAGGCCCGCCTCGCGGCGGGCCTTCTGCGTTCTGCAATGCTACGGCCTTTCCCGAGGCCAATCGTTCTCGCGCGCCCGCTTAAGCTGCGTCCGCAACAAAATGACGGTCTACGGACATTGTGTCGTATACGTGGTCGGGGTCCAACGAACCGCGAAGTATCGCCGACCGATCGTGAAACTGCCGGCGGTCGAAGCCTGTCCAGGCGTATTTTTCACGCGGCGCATCCAGAGGCGCGCCTTGTATCCACCATTCCCATTGCCCCATTGCATGGCATCGAGATGGAAAAAGAGTTGTGAAGTGCCGGCTGAAACGTAGGTTTGCACGGTGCCGATCTCGATTCCGAGCGGTCTATGAGCTGGATCGACTGGCTGGCTCCAGTCAATCGGAGTGCCGTCATTCGCGTTATTCCCTACCAGCTCGACAGCGAGTTGATACCAATCCGTGTTTGCCCAGCTCGCGTCACCGTCGTGCCCAAGGAGCTCGATATAGCCGCCTCCGGTAACGTTGCCTTCGGTCGTATTTGGATCAGCAGTATTGGTTTCAGCAAGCATGACCCAATCGCCGAACCCTGGATGCTGCTTGCCATCAAGCGAGCGTATGAGGTTATCCGCCGGATAGTTGCACGTCACATCCAGCATGGGACATGCGAGCGGCTGAGGCTCCACGACAGCGCTCGTGTTGAACGTAGTCGGACCGAGCACGGTCGTGGCGTAGAACTGGTGGCCGTTAGAGACCGGAAATCCGATCCCTTGCACCTGTGCATTCGTGACAGTCGTGGTCGCACTGCCACCGTTGTTTTTCGCCCACAGTTGCAGCGTGTGAGAACCAGCAGAAAGCGGCGTGGTTACGCCCTCATGTGGCAGGAAGTCGAAAATGTTCACCCCGTCAGGAAATTGGCTCGGCACATATACGATGGAGTTGTGCCCGTTGGAGCTCACGTTGTCGAAACCTAGTCCGAGAAGGATTTGGTCTCCAGCGTGGCCGCTGACGAACTGCAGAGAAGCCTGCAATTGGGTTTCTACGTTCGCCCCGCTGTTGTTGGCAAACGGTACCGATGCAAGAAGTATCCAGCCGCAAGTCGGACATAAGCTGCTCTGAGTGCTGGCGATCGTTGTTGCGCCACCGTACTGGACCGGAGAGCCCTGCGCCACAATGTACGGCTGATCGATCGTCATGGTTCCGTTCGCAAGCAGGCGCAACGACATGGTAACGGTGTAATCGTTGTTCTGCGTCGCGGGCAAGAGGTTCGTGTATAGCGCGTCGACCCATACCGGAAGCCGGCTGTACTGTGACGTGCCAACGGTGATGCGACGCGTGTAGGTACTCGAGTAGGTGACGGCCGATGACCCATTTGGCGTTCCGGTTACTGTAATCTTCACCTCGAATTGAGAACCGAGGGGAGCGCTTGCAGCTTGTATGTTGAAGTATCCGCGGATCGCCGCGTTGAAGGCTTGCGTGCTGCTTAGCTCGCCGGTGTTTGTACATCCGCGGATTACCGTCCATTGCGCGAGATTGACATCGGCGTTGCCGGTGATGGTCTGACCCGGGCCGATGTTTTCGAGAAACGGGTAGTTAGCATTTTTCTCAAAAGAGTCGCCAGGGCAGGAGCTACATTGGCCATATGCGGGCGATAAAACTACAGCGAAGCTGAGCATCACTAAAAATATCCAATATTTCATTAGGGAAGGGTCCTTGGGATAGTGTTGTTTATCGGTGTCGTTGTGGTCGTTAGAGCTGGTGTGATGGAGATATCGACAACGGCCTTATATTGGAACGGTATTCCGACGGTAGAGGCAACAATGTCGAGCCCGACCTCACTAGCCGAACTCGTCTATCGTGGCATTTTGTTTGGCGTGTTCGGCGGCCTCGCCGCTATACCGATGTCGTCGCGTTACAGACGTGGCATTGGCAAACACGTTTTTCGAAGTAGTCGAAAGTCGCCTCCGCTTCAGGAACGCTTCGACTGCGACCGCAGTCAGAGCAACGGCGCTTGCTCTTTGCGAGGGCGGCCTCGGCGCGAGGGTCAGCCGTCGGAGAATGTCCGAGGGGTCAGACCTTCGTTTTTCGCCTCGTCGTAAACCGCTGCACGGTAACGACTTCACCGACACGAAAACGAGGGTTGCGCCTGCCGCTGAGTTATTTGCTGCCTGGCCGGAATGCCAGCCCCTCCCCCGTGTTACCCTTTCGTCTCACATGCGGCCCCTTTCCTTCGCCATCGTCCTCGCGCTCCTCGGCGCCTCCCTGCAGGCGCAGGTGCAGCTCGTCATCAAGGGTGACGGCACCAAAGTCATCTCCAACTTCGGCTGGGGGGCGACTTCCAAGCATCGCAACGACTGGAACTGGTGGGCCAAGCAGCATGACCGGCATACCGGGTACGACGCCTACATCGATCGCTACGCGGCGCAGTATCACGTCGATCCCGTCTTCGTCCGCGCCGTCATCCAGGTCGAATCCGACTTCAATCCTCGCTGCATCTCGAACAAGGGCGCTCGGGGACTGATGCAGCTCATGCCCGACACCGCGCGGCAGTATGGCGTGCGCAATGCCTTCGATCCCGAGGAGAACATTCGGGGTGGCATCCAGAACCTGGCCGAGTTGCTGGCGCGGCATCGCGGCGATCTTCGCCGCGTCCTGGCCGCCTACAACGCCGGCGACGGCGCCGTCTCCAAATATCGCGGCGTCCCGCCGTACGAAGAGACCATGACCTACGTCAAGCGCGCGCTCACGGTCTACTACGGCACGCCCTACGGCAGCGGCGCTCTCAACATCGCCGGACGTCGCGACGGCCACAAGCTGACCGGCGGATTCGGCAGAGGCGTTGCGCCCGTGGTGGCCATGCTTCCCGGCATGCGCTACCTCGGCACGCGGTGAGCGGCGCGAGCCGCTGATACAATCGGCCGCGGAAATGCCCGAACGAGATCCTGCTGTAGCCCCGCCATTCGACCAGGGCGTCTTTCTTCTCCATTACAACCGCGGCCGTGAAGCGTTCCAGGAAGCCAGGTACGCCGAGGCCCGGCGCGAGTTGGAGAATGCGCAGCGGATGCGCCCTGACGATGCCGACGTCCTCAACCTCCTCGGCCTGGTCTACTTCAAAACCAACGCCTTCCCCGAGGCCGAAGTCATCTACCGGCGGCTGGCGCAGGAGAATCCCAACGTCTTCATCCTCCACTCCAACCTCGGGCTGATTCTCTTCAAGCAGGGGAAGCTCGATGAGTCGGAGCAATACCTGCTGCGGGCCATCGAACTGCGGCCGAACTACGCCAAGTCGCATCTCTACCTCGGCCTGCTCTATCGCCAGCGCAAGAAGTTCGGTCTCGCGCTCGAGCACCTTCGTTTCGCCGGCGCCGACAAGATCGTGCGCGAGGTGGAAGCGGAGATGAAGCCGCAGGGTTCGGTGCCGCTTGCGCAAAACATTGCCCAGCCGATTCAGCCGATCCGCCGCGACACCAAAGTCACCACGCAGAAGATCGTCCCGCTCAATGCCACGCGTCCGGGCGACGTGAAGCCGATGATGACGCAGCCCGGCAAAGTGACCCTTCCGTCGAGCGCGCCGGTGGTGCGCATGCCCGACACCGCCCTCACCGCCGCGCGCAAGTTGCAGGACGCCGTCGACGAAACGCAGCTCGCCGAGGAGAAGCGGCTCGACCTCGCCCACAAGATCGAAGGGGCGTCGAAGACCTTCACCCTTCACGAGAATGGCTTCCTGGAGATCAACTTCGCCCGCAGCGTTCACGTCAAGCGCGGCACTGTCTCCAGCTACTCCGGCAATCTCAAATTCGTCGCCGAGTCCGGACTCCTCGGCACGACCGCGCAAACCCTGGTCAAAGCGGTCGGGCAGGGGAAGATCTTCGTCTACGAGAAGGGGCGCAAGACCTTTCTGCTCGATCTCAACGAGGAGTTCATCTACGTCGAGGGGAGCAACCTGCTGGCGCTGGAAGACACGCTCACGTATCGCGTCGAGCCGATCTACGACAGCACCTACCAGCGGAAGATCGACACCGTGAAGATTTTCGGCAAGGGCTCGCTGGCCATCTCGACGCACATCGAGCCGCTCACGCTGCGGGTCACGGGCGAGTACCCGCTCTCGATCTCCTCGAACGCCTTGGTGGCCTGGACCGGGAACGTCATCCCGACGGTGATGGACGACAAATCGCTGGAAAACGTGATGATCGAGAACGCCGATGAAGCCGGATTCAAGATCCGATTCGAGGGCGATGGGGTGGTCGTCAGCGAACAGTGACGATTGTTACTGTTCGGGAAGTACAATCCCGGCCCATGGCGAAAAGCAACAACACACGCGTCACCCAGACTGACTCGTGGGCCAAGATCACGGTCGTATTACTCGACCGGCACGTGGCCTACCTCGACCGTATCGCGGTCGATATTCGACTCGAGCATGGCTTTGCCATCTCACGCGCGGAGCTGATTCGATCGTTGATCGAAGCGGCGAGCCAGAGTGGACTGGTTCTCTCCGATGCCGCCGACGTCAAGCAGATGATTGAGATGCTGCGCGACGTCTGGAGCGGCAGCAAATCGCGGCGCAGGAAGTAGCGCCGCCTCGCCGGCATCGTAGACTTCCCCCTTCATGCCGGAGTTGCCGGAGGTCGAGCTCTATTGCCGCTACTTCACGCGGCACGCGCTGAACCAGCGCATAGCCGAGGTGTGCGTGCTCGACGAGCGCATCCTCGGCGTGCGCAAGGCGGCGCTGACGCGGGCGCTGGCCGGGCACGAGCTCACGCGCGTGCGGCGCCACGGCAAGCACCTCTTCGCCGACGCCGGCGGTTCGTGGCTGCACATCCACTTCGGCATGAGCGGCGATTTGTATTCATACGAAGACGATGCGGAGCAGCCGAGGTTTGCCCGCGTAGTCTTCGTCTTCGAGAACGGAAACCGGCTGGCGTACGACGACATGCGCCTCTTCGGCGTCGTCGATGTCACGCCCGATCCCGAGACGTTCATCGGCGAGCATCGCCTCGGGCCTGATCCGCTCGATCCCGGCTTCCGCCTGGCGGTTTTCAAGCGCATCGTCGCCAAACGCCGCGGTGCGGTGAAGTCGCTGCTGCTGTCGCAGGACATCATCGCCGGGATGGGCAATCTCTACGTCGACGAGAGCCTCTACCGCGCCTCGATCCATCCTCGCCGCGCGGTCGACACGCTCTCCGATGCCGAGGTCAAGGCGGTCTTCACCTGCATGCGCGCGATTCTGAAGGAAGCGATCACCTTCAAATCGCGCGGCGGCGATTACCCCGGCCGCTGGCTCACCCAGCATCGCGAGGAAGGGGAGACATGTCCCATCTGCCGCGGCACGATCCAGCGCACGGTGGTGTTCGGCAGAACGACGTACTTCTGCGGGAGGCACCAAGCGTAGCGCCGTCAAGCGTAGCGCCGTCGGCTCGACGGCTGTACCGCCAGCGGCTCGCTGGCCGTTTGCGGGTGAACGTTGCCGCCGAGCCGGCGGCGGTCCAGCCGTCGAGCCGACGGCGCTACGCCTCACCAGGCACCGCTCTTGCCCTCACTTCAGCGCATGAGCAACGAAGTCATCTTCGATACCATCGCCGATCAGAAGTGGCTCGAATCCGCCGCCGATCCGATCGCGAAAGCCGTCCACTCTCTTTTCCCGGGCGACGAAGGCCAGGCCGTCAAGAACGCGCTGCACGGCACCTGGTTCGGCCATCCGCTGCATCCCGCGCTGATCGCCGTCCCGCTCGGAGCCTGGACCGCGGCAACCGTGTTCGATGCACTCGACGCCTTGAGCGATCGCAAGGAACTTCGCGCCGGCGCCGACCTCGCGGTTGCCGTCGGCGTCCTCGGCGCCCTCGGCTCCGCGGTCACCGGAGCCACCGACTGGTCCGAGACCGACGGCCGTGCCCGGACGATCGGATTGCTGCATGGCCTGCTCAACGTCACCGCAACGGCGCTCTACACGGCGTCGTTCTTTCTGCGCAAGCGCCGGAAGCAGCGGTCGACCGGCGTCGCCCTCTCGATGCTCGGCTTCGCCATCGGCAACGCCTCCGGCTATCTCGGCGGCCACCTGGTCTTTGGCGAACAGATCGGCGTCGATCACACCGCCACGCCGAACGCCGGACAGCCGTCGAAGTTCACCGACGTCATCGAAGTCGACGCTCTCGAGGAAAACAAGCCGACGCGCGTCACCGCCGGCGAGACCGCCATCGTCCTCGTAAAACGCGGCGACGACATCTTCGCCCTCAGCGCCACCTGCCCCCACCTCGGCGGCCCTCTCGACGAGGGCAAACTCGTCGGCGACGCCATCCAATGCCCCTGGCACGGCTCGCAGCTGTCGCTCGAAGACGGCCACGTCGTCAACGGCCCGACGACGTTTCCGGCGCGCTGCTACGAAGTGCGCGTTCGGGCGGGGAAGGTTCAGGTTCGGGCGGCGAAGTAAATCCCGCACAGACAACCTGCCCATCGGTAGCAGACAACGATGTCTGCTCTCCGTATACGATTACGCCCCCATGCACATCCGGGTCGGAACCAGCGGTTACAGCTACAAAGAATGGAAGGGGACGTTTTACCCCGAGGATCTGCCGGCGGCGAAGATGCTGGCGTATTACGCCGAGCGATTCGACTCTGTCGAGATCAACAACACCTTCTATCGGATGCCGGTCCCGGGCATGGTGGCCAAGTGGGCCGAGCAGGTTCCGGATTCGTTCACGTTCGTGCTCAAGGCGCCGCAGCGGATCACGCATCAGAAGAAGCTCGCCGATACCGGTGACGACATCCGATTCCTCTTCGAAGTCGCCGAGTCCCTCGGCAGCAAGCTTGGGCCGGCGTTGTTTCAGCTTCCGCCGTATCTGCGCAAGGATGCGCCGCGGCTCAGTGAGTTCGTCTCGCGGTTGCCCGAGGGGAAGAAGATCGCCTTCGAGTTCCGCCACGAGTCGTGGTTCGACGACGAGATCTACGACATTCTCCGCTCGCGCGACGTCGCACTTTGCGCGGCCGACACTGACGATGTGACCGACGTCGAGAAGCTGCTCGTGCAAACGGCGTCGTGGGGCTACATGCGTTTGCGCCGGACCGAGTACACCTCGGATGAGATCGGCGCGTGGGCGGAACGGGTGCAGCGCCAGCCGTGGGGCGAGGCCTACGTCTTCTTCAAACATGAGGATGAGGGGAAGGGACCGCGCTTCGCGGTCGACTTCCGCGCGCGGCTTCGCTAACCTTCGCCAACCGTGTCACTGCTGCGGAGCCTGATGGTCTTCACGATGCTGCTCACGCTGAAGTACGTGAGCAGGATCTTCTATCGCTACGACGTCGCGTGGGTCGGCGACGTGTTGCCGGATCCGTGGAGAAAGATCCGGCTGGTGGCGTTTCTCAATCACACCAGTCTCTTCGAACCGGTCTTCCTCGGCGGCGTGCCGAATCACTTCGTCTGGCGTCTGGCCGCGCACGGCGTGGTCCCGGCGGCGGACAAGACCACCGGCCGGCCGCTCGTGGGCATGATCTTCAAATTCGTCGCCCATCACGTCGTGGCCATCACCCGCGAGCGGGACCACACCTGGTTCCAGCTGCTGAATCGGATCGATCCGCACTCGATGGTGATCATCCTCCCCGAGGGACGGATGAAGCGCGCCAACGGCCTCGACCTGCACGGCAATCCGATGAGCGTCCGCGGCGGCATTGCCGACATCCTCCTGGCCATGAAGGAGGGGAGGATGCTGATCGCCTACAGCGGCGGATTGCATCACGTCCAGCATCCCGGCGGCTTCCCGCGCATTTTCAAGACCGTGCGCCTGCGCCTGGAGATCCTCGACATCGGCGCCTACATCGAAGAGATGATGCGCAACGGCGGCGCGGATCAGTTCAAGAAGAACGTGATGCGGGACCTGGACCGGCGCCGGGATTTCTATTGTCCCGAGGACGAACTGCGGAAGACGGCGTAACGATCACCTCAAGCGTCGCGGGATTCCGGAGTTACCGGCGCCGTAGCAGCTGCCAGCTGGCGATGGCGATGCCGATGAGGGCCAGGGCAACGAGCAGCTTGTTGCCGGCCAGCGTCGACCACGCGGAGGGTTGCGGATGCGCTTTCGATTGCGCCAACGCGCTCATCTGCAGCCGTGTGGCACTGCCGCGCATCGACTCCGAGACGGCGTTCTTGAACTGGCTCAGCGTCCGGGGCTCATCGCCGGGGGAGGCGACCACCATGGCCCGCTGCGTATCGATGTGCATCACGTTCGACGGCATCGGGACGACGATCTTCTCGCCGTGCTCGCCGGCAGCGACGTTATATGTGCCCTGATCGAAATAGAGCGGCGTCAGGCCGACGCGCGTGTTGCGGAGGAAAACCACGTGCTCGTCGCCCTCGCGGAAGACCGGGACGCCGATCGTCTCCTGATGAATCCCGTTCACACTGCCGCCCGGGGTGACGATGGTGACCTGGCCGGCGGCAGCTCCCTTCATCGACTCTTCGACGTTGAATGTGGCGTAGGTCACGATCCAGCGGCCGGTGGGATCGTATTTCGCCTCCGTCTTCACGCACTTGCCGAGGATGATGGCGGCTGCGTGGTCGACCTTCTCGTCGAAGCTGGCGGCCTGTGCCACGGCGGCCTGCGCGGCAGGCGCCGCAAGTGCGACCACGACGAGCGCCACGAGAGGGAGGAGACGGTTATTTGGATTCATCCTGAGCTCACAATAAGCAATCAGTACGCCACATTATTGCAGCGATGCGGGTGCGGCTCTTGCTCTTTTCGCAACGCGAAGGAGAACACGAATCATGGCCGACAACGAACGCAATCAATGGAACGAGAACAACGAGCCCGACCGCGGCGAGGCGGCCCCCGATCGCAACGCGCAGCGCGGCGGGCATCCCGGCGGATACGGCCCGGCCCAGGGCGAGCCGGCCGAGCGCAGCGGCAGCCAGGAGCCGGGCAGTTCCCGGCGCGAACGGGAGCTGGATCATTAGCCGGCGGCCCGCCTCGTGCACAAAGGAGATGCCGGTATGCGCCGGCATCTCCTCGTGTTTCTGATCGTGGCAAGCGCCCTCGGCTGTGCGAAGCAGGACGACGCCGAGAAACTTCGCAAGTCCGTCAATTCATGGAGGGCAACGCTGCAGTTGGTCGCCGACGCGCGGCTTCGCGACTCCATCCCGAAACGGCTCGCCCGCGTCACCATCGAAGAAGCGGTTGACGATCTCTCCGGCCGGACCGCGCGGCCGTCGATTCCGCGGCCGGTCGCCGTTCGCGCGGAACGGATCATCGGCATCGCCGCATCGCTTCACGATGCTGTCGAGCACGATGATCGTGACGCCATTGCCCGCGCCCGAGGTGAATTGGGACGATGAAGAAGTTCCTGCAGGTCGCCCTCGGCATCGTTACAGGGATCGGCGGGTTTCTCGAAGTCGGCTCCGTCGCCACCGCCGCCGAGGCGGGAGCGTCGTTTCGATTTGCCCTGATCTGGGCCATCGCCCTCGGCACGATCTGCCTGATTTTTCTCGTGGAGATGACGGGACGGCTTGCCGCCGTCTCCAAACACGCCGTCGCCGACGCCGTTCGTGAGCGCTTCGGATTCCGATTCGCCGTTCTGCCGCGTGCGGCGGAGCTCATCGTCAACCTGCTCGTCATCGCCTCGGAGATCGGCGGCGTCTGCCTTGCCCTCAAGTTCGTCACCGGAATCGAGGTCCGAGTCTGGGCCATGCCGGTGACGCTGCTGATCTGGCTGGCCATCTGGGCGGGCACGCTCGACTTCATCGAAGATGCCACCTCGATCCTCGGTCTCGTGGCCGTGGCCTTCGTCGTCGCGGCGGTCAAAATGCATCCGGACGATCACGCCATGCTGCGCGGATTGATCCCGTCGTCGCCGCGTCAGGACGTGGCGCACTACTGGTACATCGCCGTCGGCATCCTCGGCGCCACGATCAGCCCCTACATGTTTCATTTCTACGGTTCCGGCGCGATCGAGGACAAATGGAACGAAGACAGCCTCGGCGCGAACCGGATCACCGCCGGTCTGGGCATGTCGTTCGGCGCGGTAATGTCGGTGGCAGTGCTGGTCTGTTCGGCACTGGTGCTGTGGCCGCGCGGCATCGAAGTGGATCACTACGAGCAGGCAGCGCTGCTGCTGATTCCGGCCCTCGGCCGCTGGGGAGTGCCGTTGTTCGCCGGTACGCTTGGCGTCTGCTGTTTCGGCGCGGCGATGGAAGTGAGCCTGGCAACCGCCTACATGCTGTCGCAGACGCTGGGCTGGAACTGGGGCGAGAACAAGAAGCCCGATCGCGAGGCCCGCTTCTCGATGACCTACAGCCTGATCCTGTTGTTCGGCGGCCTGCTCCTGCTGACCGGCGTCGATCCGCTGAAGCTGACGATGTTCGCCATGGCCATCACCGCGCTGATCCTTCCGCTGGTGACGATGCCGTTCGTTTTCCTGCTGAACGACAAGGCCTACATGCACGCACACACCAACGGACCGATCGGCAACACGGTGGTCATCCTGACGATCCTTCTCGCCTCGATCGTCGCCATCGTCACCATTCCGTTGGAGATCATGGGAGCCGGATGATGGCCATGCGCAAGGACTATCGCCTCGTGCGCGATCTGCTCGACAACCAGTTGGTCGATCGCGAGAAGCGGAACATCGGCAGGATCGACGGCATCGTCATCCACGTGGCGCACGGCAAACAGCCGCGCGTGACGTATCTCGAGTCGGGGGCGCTCGTTCTCGCTGCGCGCCTCGGAACGCGCTGGGAGCGCTTCGTGGCGTTCCTGACCCGCCATTTCGGCGTTCGCAAGAATCCGGTTTTTCGCATTTCCTGGAGCAAGGTCACGAAGGTGGGGCTGGACGTGTCCGTCGACATCGATGGCCCGAAGTCGGACGCGTTCGCCTGGGAGCATTACCTCGATGACCATCTGATCGGGAGGCTGCCGCTCGCCCATGAGCAGATCAAAGAATGAGGTGAAGCTGGAACTGCTCCTCGGCCGGCGAGTGGTCGACACCGATGGCGTTCGCGTCGGCAGCATCGAAGAGGTTCTCGCCGAGCGCGAAGGCGACGAGCTGCTGGTCACAGAGTTTCACGTCGGCACTTACGGACTCTTCGAGCGATTGTCGATCTTCCACATCGGCGCCGGCCTTCTTCGCTACCTCGGCGGACATGCGATGAGTGCGAGGCCACATCGGATTCCGTGGGAGAAGATCGATTTGAGCGATCCCGAGCATCCGAGGCTGACCTGCTCGATTGATGAGCTGTAGAATCACAAAACGTAGGTCGGACTCTCAGTCCGACCTCTCGTGAATACCCCTCGTCACTGAGGTTAGGACCGTGGTCAGCCGGTCGGACTGAGAGTCCGACCCACGTGCCCCACCTACGCCGCGCGAGGCCTCCGCCTGCGATCGGCAATCGTCTCCCGAAAAAACTTCAGCAGCGCCCGCTCTTCCTTCGACAGTCCCACGCGCACGACCGGAGATCCTTTGTGGTGCTTGCGCAGCATCTCGAACGGCTTGCCTTCCATGTACTCTTCGAGCAGTCGCGGGCAGATGTAGGACGAACGGCAGACCGCGGGCGTGTTTCCGAGCTGCTCCGCGGTGGCCACGACGGCCTGCTTGATCTTGCGTTTGCGCTCGCTCTTGCTCGAACCCTGGCCGAGCATGCCGAGGGCGATGGAGCAGAGGAGAGTGCCAGCCCAGGTGCGGAAGTCTTTGGCGGTGAAGTTCCGGCTGATGATCGACTGGATGTAATCGTTCACGTGGCGGTCCTTCACATCGCGCACTTTGCCGTTGTCGATGAAAGCGAAGAGTTCGGACTGATGCAGCTTCTTCAGCCGCTGCACGATCTCGGCAACCTCGGCATCATCGACGGCGCGCGTCTGGGTCTTGCGCCATTTGCCGACGTAATCGAAGTAGAGAATGCCGCCTTCGACCTTCACGTGCTTGCCGCCGATCGTGGTCAAGCCGTACGTCGCCTCCGACTGCGCGCTCTTGTCGTTGCCGACGCGGAAGAATCCCTGATCGATGAGACGGACGATCGCGGCCAGCACATTGTCGCGATCGAGGCCCTCGCGTTTCAGATCGGCGCGGACGCGGCGGCGCAGCGCCGGCAGCGACTCGCCGAACTCGACGACGCGGCGGAACTTCTCCTCCTCACGCTGCGCCCGAAAGCGGGGATGGTAGAGATACTGCGTGCGTCCCTTCTTGTCGACGCCGACCGCCTGGAGCGGCGCGGAATCGCCGCGGGCGATGCGGACGTCCTGCCACGCCGGGGGAATGCGCAGCTTGCGGATGCGGGCGACGGTCTTCTCGTCGTCGATCGCGGAGCCGGACGCGCTGCGATAGGTGAAGCCTTTTTCCTTGGTTCCTTCGCGCCGGATGCCGTGAAGATCGAGATACCAACGACGTCGGACTCCCTTTCCCGGCATGTCGGGTCCCGATTTTGCGAGAATGGTGCCGCTTGACGGATGGTGACAACGAGCAGCACGCAGTCGAGCCGTTGACTTCCCGTCAGCGGATGCTCGTCATCGCCGTCGCCATCGTCGTTGCGCTGTCGCGGCTGCCGGCGGCCTCGCATTCGATGTGGGACTGGGACGAAGCGCTCTTCGCCTCCGCGCTCCATCACTACGACGTCGCCCATCATCATCCGCACCCGCCCGGGTTCCCGCTGTTCTTCGCGATGGCGAAGGTAGCGCGCATGGTCGTGAACGACGACTTCCACGCGCTGCGCGGCGTCAGCATTCTGGCCTCGCTCTTCTTCTTTCCGGCGATGTTCGCGCTGGCTCGATCGCTCCGTTTTCGATTTCGCAGCTGTCTCACCGCCGCGCTGCTCTTCTGTTTTCTGCCCAACGTCTGGTACTGGGGCGGGACCGGCTTTACCGACGCGCTGGCGCTGGTGACGGCGCTGGCGGCGGCCGCGCTGCTGCTGCGCGATGACCGCCGTCGCGGCACGTACCTGCTCGGATGCATCCTCTTCGCGGCGACGATGCTGGTGCGCGCGCAGAACGTGCTGCTGGTCTGGCCGTGGATCGTCGCGTCGTGGCGTCGCCTTCGCGCCCGGCGCGGCGGGGAGGTGATCGCTGGAACGGCGCTGATCATCGTTCTCGTGCTGACCGGGTACGGAATCGCCGCGAAGGTGACCGGCATCGACGACTACATCTTCGCCACGAAGTCGCATCAACACTACGTCGCCCACGTCGACGGCGCGTTGAATCCGACCCGGACGCCGATGCGCTTCCTGCTGCAGGACTTTCTCATCGATCCGTTCGAGTCGCGGGCCGCCTCGACGATGATGTTCGTCTTCACGCTGCTGGCGTTTTTCCGTCCGCGGCGCGCGCAGCTCGATGTGGTGCTGACGTTCGAGCCGAACTTTCTGCTGACCTGGTTCCTCCTGAGTCCGACCGGTGTGAGCCGGCTCTCGCTGGCCTACATCGCCTTGAATGCTCTGCTGGCGGCGGATGGGATGGACGTCGTGGCCACATTCATCGCGTCGCGCATCCGCGCGATCCCGCGCGAGCGGCTGGCCATGGCGCTGCAGGCGCTGTTCGCCGCGCTCGTCATCGGACGCTACGTCTACTGGGTCTGGCCGGGCATGCGCGAAGTCCGCAAGACCGATTCGCCGCCGGTGCAGGCCATGCGCTGGATCCGGAAGAACGTGCCGCGCGGCGAGAAGGTCTACGCCGCCGGCGGCCTGGAACCGTTCGTGGCCTACTTCCTGCCGGACTACGCAGTGATCATGGCCGAAGACGACTTCGATCCCTCGAAGGCGGCGCAGGACAGGAATGCCGTCTTCGTCGCCGACCGCGCCAGCTCGCTGGCGCAGGCGACCAATTTCCGCCGCACGCGCAGCCATCTCTGGGCTCTTTTCAATCGCCGCTACTTCGAAGCATCGGTGGTTCCGATCGCCGGCTGGATCAAGTTCGGCGACGGCTGGTATGGCGATGAAGAGGGCGACAGCGGCGATCACTGGCGCTGGATGGGCAGCGCCGGCCACATGCAGCTCGCGCCCCTCGGCCACCGCGCCCGGCTCGGCCTGACGATGTCGTTCCCGCTGGAAGCCGAGCCCGCGCCGGCGGTGACGGTGATGCTCGACGGCGCGGTCATCGATCGCTTCGTGCCGGACAAGGCGAAGGTGGAGCGGTCGTATGTCGTTTCTTCGCGGACCGGTGCGCCGGATGATCTGACGCTCTCCGTCGACCACGCCGTCAACTTCTCACGACTCCATCGCGGCAGCGACCCGCGCGATCTGGGGCTGGCCCTGCATCGGATTCTCTGGAAGGCAGTGGACTAGGCAACGCCTGTCATTCCGAGCTGGTTAACGGCATTCTGCCGGTGAAGTAGAGATGACACGGTTCTAACATCGAGAGTCCTTCTCCCCCGCGTTTTTCAGCGGGGGAGAAGGTGCCGAAAGGCGGATGAGGG
>Ga0157375_10000134_pt1 | contig 73895 bp, 54 predicted proteins | sample M35metaG_FD_115311 | JGI IMG/M metagenome (GOLD analysis project Ga0157375, IMG submission 115311) | Miscanthus rhizosphere microbial communities from Kellogg Biological Station, Michigan, USA - M3-5 metaG | ecosystem: Host-associated > Plants > Roots > Rhizosphere > Soil | place: USA: Michigan...
AGCGCAAGGAGATAAACGGAAGCCATCCATGACAGGTTAACCGCAGCGGAAAAGAAATAATATTCATTCCTGTTCAATGCGTCCGCCCTTGATACCGTTAAGCTGGTTATGAACAAGACAAGGTTCAGGGATATAATATCCCAGATCCATAGTATTGTTCTGTAAAAAGTAAACGACAATTTGTGCATATTGGTAGCGATCGGACGATTGAACTAACTCTGGCTATATAAGTTAATCAGTTTTTGAATGATTCTTTCGGAGGTATGTCCATCCCATAAGGGTGGAATGCTTCCTTTTTTCCAATTTCCCTTTAAAAGTTTGTCCAGGAATGGGAGTAGTTTGCCCCTTTGCGTACCCACCAACTCATTGGTGCCCACAGTAACAGTCTCGGGTCTTTCAGTTGAATTGCGCAATGTCATACAAGGTACATTCAACACCGTGGCTTCCTCGGTGATTCCTCCCGAATCCGTAACAATTCCACGTGCCTGCTTAACCAGGTAGATAAATTGCAGGTATCCCATGGGATCGGTCAGGAAGAGCCTGTCGGCATTGGGCAGGTTAATGCCGTCCAACACACGCCTGGTTCTTGGGTGCACCGGAAATATAATTGCGCTGTTTCCTGATCCTTCCATGATCTCCAAAAGCAATTGTTTGAGATTGTCAGGGTCATCTACATTTGCCGGCCGGTGAAGCGTGAGAAGCAAATAAGAATGTGGCTTCAGCTGAGCCTTATCCCATATTTCGGGCTTTTCCAGCCTGTCTAAGTTTTGATAAAGCGTATCGATCATGGTGTTCCCTACAAAATGGATTTGTCCTTCTGACTTACCAGACGATCTTAGGAATTGATTCGCAACTTCGCTGGTTGTGAAGAAGTGGTCGCAAATTGAATCGGTCACGATACGATTGATCTCTTCGGGCATCGTCATGTCGCCCGAACGAATGCCGGCTTCCACGTGAACCACGTCGACATTCAACTTTTTTGCTGCGATGGTACAAGCCAACGTGGATGTCACGTCGCCCACCACCACGACCACGTCCGGCCGATTTGCAACCAATTCCTGCTCAAACCTCACCATAATAGATGCGGTTTGCTCCGCCTGGGTACCGCCCCCTGATTCAAGATTTGCATGAGGCGCCGGGATTCCCAATTGCTGAAAAAAATCGCCACTCATGTTCTTATCATAATGCTGACCAGTATGAACCAGCCGGTATGCGATGTTCTTCCCCCCCTGTCTGGCTTTGTCAACGGCCCGGATCAAAGGAGCTATTTTCATGAAATTGGGTCTCGCTCCCGCTACAAGTGTTATAACCATCAATTGCTATTCTTCAGGTTTAGGTTCAACTTTCTCTGGTCAAACTGTTTAATCAACGAAACGGTCTCAAGAATATTACCTTTCGAGGAGGCTCCAAATAAAATAGATTCAATATTTGGGAGGTCACATACGTATTCCAGTGCTGCCTTCGGGCTTGCTGCACCCCCTGCCAGGACCTGCATGGCGATGGCCCTGAACTTCCTCGTTCTCAATACTTCCTCATACTTTTCCTTCCCCCCCGACATCCTAAAACCCGATATATTAATGGAGGAACATATGATCGGGTTCTCGATTCCTGCATCATTCAACACGTCGAGCAACATTGGCATATTCATCGTGATATACCCGGCCTCGGCATCATATTTCTTAGCAACATAACGGTGAAATGCCACCAAAACTTCCTTCATTCCCAAGCCCAGAAGCATATCAGTTATTACATTTTGGAGAAAAATAACCGGCGTCGAAATACCCTTGAACATTTTCATTTCTGCGTCGATCAACAATTCCATGATCGACAGATAGTCTTTCGAAAGGAAGGCAACGCCTCCTTTGAAAAGGGATCCGATAAAATTTCCCGGAACATATTGCTTCAGGGTACCGGCAATGCCCAGCTCTGTCACTGCATTTGCATATTTATGCGCGTAGGGCATGCAGGGATAAATGGTGAAGCCTTCATACCTGGACGGGTTGTTCCTGATGAATTCGCAGATATTAGCAATTCGATCATGTGTGGTGCACATGAAAGTATTCACTCCGCTTTCAATTGCGTAGTCAAGCGTTTTTATAATTGCGGAGTCGTCCTTAAACCTGATTGACTGTGCCCTTGATTTCTCATCGGAAATATGGTTAACAGCGAAAAACTGATTGTCCCCAAATAATATCCTTTCCATTATCCTAAAGTTTGTGCCTTTTTAATTAAAGAAATTGCCTTGTCCGTGTGCCAGGCGCTCTCAAAATTGTTGATATTGTTAGGTGATTTACCCTGAACAACTTCCACGAAATAATCCAACTGGGCCGAATACTCTTCTCCCCGGAGATAGAAATTTACGGGAGGCGTGAAATCTGTGATATTCTTTACATTCCATCCTCTCGTGTATTCAGGCGGGCATTCTTTTTCCCTAAAGTAAACTTTCAATTCGTTCGCATCTGAAATGATCTTCCCCTTGTCTCCCACCAGGGTGATTGAAGTTGACATTTTTCGATAAGTGTCATCACTCCAGTTCACTGAAAGCACTCCCGAAACGTTGGAAGATGTTTCAAGCAACGCAAACACCGCGTCCTCGACGCCATGCGAAAAAACTGATTTAAGCATGCTGGCCTTGACAGATTTTACAGGCGCCAGAATATAATTGATCAGATCGATCACGTGCGATGCATAGTCCATCAGGCATCCACCACCTTCTTCAGGTTTTGATCGCCAGGTATCCTGTTTTGGTTTTGTAACAACCGGGCCATACGATTCCCCTACAAAATGATAGATTTCGCCCAACCATCCGCCATCCACAATTCGCTTTACTTCCCGAAAAGTGCCGATGAATTTGTTATGATAACCTACCTGGTTGGCGAGTTTTTTTGACTTTGCCATCTCGATAAGCGAAGGCCCTTGTTCAGGCACGAGGCAAAATGGTTTTTCAGAAAACACATGGATGTTCCTTACCAATAATTCATTTACCATTTCTGAGTGGAACTTGGTAGGCACAGCCACGATCACCGCATCGGGGCGGGTTTGATCGAGCATTTTTTTGTAGTCGGAAAAACATGGAAATGAACTGTACTTCTCCAATGCATCGATAACCATCTTGGAAGTATCACAAACGCCCACAACTTTCACCTGGGGATGTGCGCCAATGATTGCCAGATGCGATATGCCCATTTTACCTAATCCTATTAACCCAACCTTAATCATGATCTTTCGAATTTTAATATTTCGCGCTTAAAAAAATAATATGCCGCCTTCCCTTTTGTCATCAGGGCGAGATCGGGCTCCTTCTGCTGAGCTGCATTAATATATTTAGTTACCGCATCAGCCGTGAGTGCAGGCTCATGTTGCATCAGGTTTTGTTCAATCAGGAATTTATCCACCTCCAGCAACTCGTCCTGGTAAACAGAAATGGTGGGAATGCCTAAAATTGCCAATTCCCTGGTCATTGAGCCACCTGCGCCAATAAACAACGAACATTCCCGGGCAATGGTATCAAATTCAAGGGGCACATCAGGAACATACAATGCCGAAAATTTCGGCTGCCGATAATGTGCCTGTTGAGTCTTATCCCTTGGAAGAACGGTAATGGAATACTGATGTTGAAGGTCTTCAAGCAGTGAATCCATAAAATTGAGCCCTCCCTTGTAATACTGCGCCGTGAGCGGCTCGGGCCTTACAAATAACTTTACGCCTGATTGATGATTTGCTTCACGGTACTGGTGAATTTGCTCACCCTTTTTCCAAAGGTATATACCTTCTTTTACACCGGGGTAATGGAATACCCTCGATTTAGATGCACCCTTTTTCACAATATTCTTTATGGGAAGATTCTCTGGTATCAAGACTTCCGTTGCCAGTATAAAACATGGTGTATTGCCCAGCGCATGCTCGTTATCGTTGGTATAAATAGAAGGTATGCCCAGCAACTTCGCGACAACGGGCGAATGAAAGGAACTTTGGGAAACGGCCAGGTCGGGTTTGTGCTTTGACAAAAATTTTCTCAATTGCAATACGCGGATTGGATAGCCGAACAATTTCTTATAAAAATTCTTGCCATAATGCTCCCCTACTACTGTAAATGACAGTTTTTTCTGCACCAGCAGATCAACAGTATTAGCTAAAGGCCTGCAGGTGATGATAATTTCGTGCCCCTCCTGTTCGAGTTCCCTGATCAGGTCATAGAACATATTAATATGGGGAGAATTTGACAGGTCAAACCAAATTTTCATGGGCTAAGGTTGTCTTTTTCAATTTTTTTTCTTCCACGATGTAGGTAGAAAGGGCATGGAACATCCAGGCCTGCGACCACCGCATATACGCAATTCTTGAAGAAAAATATTTATTGATTTGGTAGTAAAAGTAGCCCCGTTTGTCCTGCATATGGGCGATGGTCCAATGAAGTACTTTGTCCAGCAGAACCTTGTATTCTTCAAACTTATTTAAACTGGCCAATGTGATCACCAACTGCGCCGGAGCGTGAATATCGATTGGATAAACAGAGTTGTTGTAATACTTGGGAATACCGTCTTGTGTGAAAAAGGTTTTTATATAGTATTCAAATCCCTTGTCTACATATCGCTGGAAACTGTTATCGCCCGAAAAACGGGTATAGGCTTCAATGCATTCTAAATTATAGCCCGTGTGAAAATTGTCAATCCACTGGTGAAATGAATACGTTCCGTAACTCCATGAGCCATCCTCACGTTGAAAAGAACAGCAATAGGCGACCGACTGCCTGGCTGCATCAATCAACAATTTTTCTTTGGAGAATCCGTAAACCCGTGACAAGAGTTTGCTGCCCAACAAAGAAGCATTAAACACAACACTTTTGTCTAGCCTGGAATAGGAAAACGCAAAATTGCCTTCAGCATCTGTGGTTCGATTTAAATCCTTAAGTATAAAATCACAGGTGCTCCTGGCCGTTTGCAACAGCGAATCCGTCTTCAGAATTTCATAGGCATCTAACAGCGCATTGGCAATGAATGAAGATGCAACAATGGTTGGCGTGAATTTCGGTTGAAAAAAAGCCCTTGACTCCCAGTCAAAATTATATCCCCAGCAGGCTCCGCTATAGCCTGTACTGGATGCCTCCATGATCTTTTGACAGAAAAACTGAATCTTTTCCAGGTTTGCGTCCTTTTCTGCCTTCGTATCAGAAAGGTGATAGAGGTTGCAATAACTGGATAAGAAAAGTCCAAGCGCTTTTGGATTGTATTCCTTTTTGATACCAACAATCCCCCGCATGTTAAATGGTGAGCGCTTGAACCATTGAATCCAAATCAAACGCGCAAGGCGACTCCTGGGCACAAGCGGGAGGCCTTGAAAGAGACGACTATTTAAGCCATCATAGGGATCGTAACCTTTGAATTGCTCCTGCTCGCAATAAGCGAGCAATTGATGAAAGGAGCGCTCTATATTCTTAGACATCTAAGCTAATCTCCTGAGGAATGCCCGTTAGCAGGCTGTCTTGTATTTTGAATGTAGTCAGCGTTGTCAAACATATTGACCTAAAGCTGATCGGGCTGTCTTTACCATCTTTCACACCTTGCAAAAATTGAGTTACCTCTTCTTTATGGCCCTTGCCATTCGATTTAAGTTTAGTTAGTCTGCCACCGGTGTGCATTTGACCTTCCTTAAAATCGTCAATTATCGCAACCTTTCCGGCACAAAAGACCTCGATCCTTTCTTTGGGTAGGGATCGATCACCATTGGCGGTATAGGTCAGGTTGCCAACAGAGCCATCGGCAAATTTTATCACGATGGATATATTATCCTCCGGAGTAAGTTTGTCATTGTCAGACTGAATACTTTCTGCATACACTTTTACTGGTTCAGCGCCCGTAAAAAATTGCATCAAATCCACGAAATGGCAAATTTCACCTACAATTCTTCCGCCACCTATGTCCGCCTGTTGGGTCCAATGTTCTTTTGGAATGAACCCAGCGTTTACCCTGATATTGATAACCATGGGCTCAGCAGCATTGCGGAAAGCCGACTTAATTTCCAGGCAAACAGGCGCAAAACGCCGGTTAAAGCCCACCATTACGGAAGATGGATGCAGTCTTCTCGTTTCAATAACAGATTGAAGCTGTTCTTCGTTAATCGCCAATGGTTTTTCAACAAATACCTTCTTGCCTTCTTTCAGGCACCTGTTCACAAGTTCCGCATGTGAGGAATGCGGTGTGGCGATAAAAATGGTGTTGATTTCCTTATTCGTGATGACGTCGTCAGGGTCAGAGGAACAAAAATTGAATTTGAACTTATCGCCGACATTTTTTGCGGTAATTCCCTTGGAGGTAACAACGCCATTCAACGACGCGCCGAATGCTTTTGCATTTGGGATCAGGTAACTCTGGGCAAAACTTCCTGCACCAATGAAGCCCGCAGAAATTGAGGCCACCGGATGATCATGGATTTGAACCCGGCTTGCACGTTTTTGTTCACTCTTGTCTGTATACTTTAATAAGATTCCAATATGAGGTTCTGGCTTTTTCCCAAGAATAATATCATAAGCACTGATGGCATCACTGATTTCGAATTCATGTGTAATAAGCGGCTCCAGGTTAATCAATCTCTTATCAACAAGATCCAGGAATGCCTCCATATTCCTTTGTTCCGTCCACCTTACATAAGCGATGGGATAATCCTGTCCCGCTTCTTCGTAATCGGGATCATACCTGCCGGGACCATAAGAACATGACATCCTCAAATCCAGTTCCTTTCTATAGAAATGCGGGTCGCGCGGAATATCCATTTTTACCGCACCTACGATAATAACCTTAGCTTTCTTCCTGGCCAGTTCCGCAGAAAGTTCAATGGGATCATTGGATTGCGCGGCAGCAGTGATAATAATCGCATCAAAGCCATGGCCGCGGGTGAAGTTCTCACAAGCCTTCGTCAAATTCGGATCATTCCGGTTTAATGCAAGGTCTGCAGAAATTTTATTGGCCAGGTTAACAAATCCATCGTTTAAATCGATGCCCATAACGCTGCAACCGTTTGCCTTTAGGAGCTGGCAGGTGATCTGTCCCAACAAACCCAGTCCAATCACCAAAATCTTTTCGCCCAATCTCGGCTCAGCCTGACGAACACCCTGAAGGGCAATTGCACCAAGTGTGGTAAATGCGGCTTCCCGAAAGCTGACGTTATCTGGTATTTTCGTCACCAGGTTTTGCGGAATGGCAACAAACTCGGCATGCGATGCATAATCCTGCCCTGAACAAGCAACCCTGTCACCGGGTTTGAATAAGCCATTTTTGTCCATCGACATCATCACAATACCACAGGTGCTATATCCCAGTGCTTTGGGCGTATCCAGCTTAGTCCTGACCTTATTAATTGTGGCTGCCAGTCCCTCTTTTTTGATATTCCGAAGTACCTGCGCTACAAGATCCGGTCGCTGCCTGGCTTTTCCAAGCAGGTTGGCCTTGGCTACTTTTACCGAACTTCTTTCAGTTCCGGCACTAATCAACGAATACTCATTTTCAACCAACACCATGCCCGATCCAATGGTTGGAAGGGGCACTTCATCCACATACAATTCGCCTGTCTTAAAATTCTGAATTAGTTGTTTCATAATTAATTTGTACTGATCATTTTCTTGTACACCCCAACAAAAAGATTGCGGGACCTGCTTTCAGGCAATGAAAAAATAGAGGACAGATTATTTAATATCGGGCTTGAAGCGTAAAACTGGCTTTCAACAATTTCAAATCCGCGTTCCTTCATTTTTCGGTTGAACTCTTCAAGTGAGAATAAGTTTTTTACAAATGCATAATAAGAAGGCCTTCTAAATATTGCGTATACTAATTTTTCGAATTTACGGTATAGGCTTTCCCTGTTCGGTAAAGAAATGACCGCTATACCACCCGGGTTCAAATGCGCACTGAACTCATCCAGGCACGACTCGTATTCCGAAATGTATTCCAAAACCGAAGAAGAGATGATCATATCAAATCGATCATCGTTTAACAGGTCACGAAAGGGCAATTTGCCTACCCTAAACTCCAATTGTAAGTGCGGATTAGAAAGAGACTTCTTCCTGCAAAGTTCAATCATCTCTTCCGATCCATCAATGGCCAGTACCGGATTTCCCTTCTGCGCAGCGTAAAAGGACATGACACCGCTCCCGCATCCAGCATCCAATACTGAGCCATCTTTAACCAGGTATCGGTCAATTAATTTGGACCATACCTGGAATCGCTCCCTGAAAGGTGAGGATTGCGAATAGTATTGGTCAAATTTTTCAGAGGTCTTGGAGTGAAAATCAATAGCGTCCATCTTGGAAGGCAAGGAGTTATGGGTTTCAAAAAAACCAGGAACAGAATTGCGCAGGTTAGTGCGAATCGAGTTGTTTCCTGATCAGGTTAGTATAAAATGATTTAATGATCGTTTCATTTTCCTCAAGCATTTGGCCGTTGATTGCTCCATTCTTTGCCTTCAACAAGGCGCTGGAAAGTTTTTCCTCCATATCTGCAAAATCCCTCGTCTTAAAAAGAAGCGTACCCTTTGGTCGCTCAACCACGTCAGAAGCCAGGATGGGTGTTCCCAACATCAATGCTTCCCGAATCGTCAGTGAGTCGCCATCCAAATTGGTAGGACGGATAACGATGTCGGATCCCTGAATTAACCTGACGAATGACAATCTTTCGCTAACGAGGTAAAAACAATCCCGCAAGCCCAACTCGGCAATTCGTTGCTGATAATTGTCAAATATGTCCTTGCTTTTTTCAACGGTGGCCACATTGAAAATAAAAGCAAGTTGCAGACCCCGATCCTTCAATTTTTTTACAACTTCAATGCACATGTCCAACCCATACATGTCTTCATTATTAAATTTGTCCAACCGCCAGGCGTTCGCACAAATAACCAGCCTGCCCTCTTCTTTCATTTTGCGGAGCCACAAACTAACGGTATCGGGTAGTGGATTTTCCTCATCCATAATGGGAGGAATGAAGGCATGCATAATTACTGATTTCGAAGCGGGCAGGGTTACCCTCTCCAAAATCACAGCATTCACAGAAATTACCTTATCTGCTTTCTTATAAAAGAATTCGTCTATATAACGGGAATACCTGGGCTTAATTGCAGGGTATGCATGAAGCGTCATGATTACCTTTTTCCCAAGCAGTTTACCTGAAAGTATATGGAAGAGTCTCAAGCTGTTTTTCCCGCTATGGATGTAGATCAGATCAGACTTAAGAATTCTCTTAAAATACTGGCCAAAACGAAGCGATCTGATGTTGAAAAATTCCTTTTTTACCTCTTTTGCCTCATCAACAAAATCGATCTCGAAATCATCTTTCAACAGGTGTGAAAGCCGCCAGATATGGATACTTACCCCACCGGTTGGGGGTGGTAAGGGGCCAATTTGTAAAACTGTCTTTTTCTTAGTGGGGTTCGGCATCATTTGAACATCACTTTTCGCCCAGAGCAGTTAACTTTTGGGTAAGCATGGCATCTGCGCGAATACGAAGGGCGATACTATCTGAAAAAGTTGTCGCCGACCCGTTATTCAGGTGAATATTGTCATCAAAAAAGGGAGCCTTACCCGCATAATAGCGATCCTTAGAGTAATCCCAAAAACACACCTCATTCTTTATCGCAATCTGAGTGGCCAGGTTAATGGTAGAATCGCCGTGTTCTACGAAATCGTAGTAAGGAGAACAAACAACATATAATTTGATCCCCTTATCCTTACAGAGCCGAACAAAGGATTCGTAAGCAGCTACTTTGTTGCTGTCTATCGGATAATTATCGCTTGTACCAATCACTTTAGCTGAATCAGACATCACACGATACAGCGGAATATATCCCTGGATATTTTCCTTCCCCTTTTTCAATCCAAAATATCCCACAGCTATCGTTGGCGCAAGCGAATTGAATGGATAGATATTAGATACGAATTTCAATTTTTCATAACGGCTCCTCATCTCAATGATGGGTCTGATTTCAGGGTGGTTCTTATAAAAGGGTAAAAGCGAAGAAAGATAGTCGTAATGCCTGTCCGTCTTTTCAAATTCCCTGTAATTCAGATCCAGGATCACAATTTTGGGAATATGCCGCAATGTGATGCTTCGCAACAGGGCGTTGCTGTAAAGCACGAAATTGTTTTCCCGGCCTACATTGTGAAATGACTTTCCTAAAATCGTTTCAAAGCTCTTGGGTACATAATGGTGACTTGCCCTGGAAGATCCAAATACCAGCACATCTTCATTGGCTTTTTCCATTGCATAAATTGTTTCATATTCCACGCCAGATTTCTGCCTGAAATAAAAATAGCGAAGCGTCGCACCAACAAGAAAATCGAATACGTAAAAAACTGCAATCAGGACGAGCAGTTTGAACGCAAATATTTTGACTTGATTCAGGTTTGTTTTTTCCAATGCCATAGGTGTTAGAATTGAAAGTAAATGAATTGGCCCCCGTCAAATACGCCTATGAGGAGAATGATAAGAATAATGGTAACATACGATATGTACCTAACCACCGGACTTGGATTATTAAAAAATGAAATGGAGCCTTTCCAGTATTCCTGCTTCAATTCAGCGGCAATTAGGATAAAAATGCCAATAAAAGAAAAAAACAAGGATGGAGTATTGTTGTTAAATATCGGACCCTTGAACGTAAATATTTTCCTTACGATCAAAAAAGAATCGTGCAGACTATTCGCCCTGAAGAAAATCCAGGAAAAACAGATAAGTATAAAAGTGGTTGATAAGCTGATCACTTTTCCGAGGAACGGAGGCAGAGAAATGGTGCCCCATCCCATTTTTTTCCAGAACCTTTGGCGAATCAGTGCCAGGATCAGGTAGCAACCATTAAGTCCCCCCCAAATCAGGAATGTCCAGTTCGCGCCATGCCAAAGCCCACTAACCAGGAAAACAAAAAAGAGGTTGAAATACCATCTCGGAATGGACACCCTGTTTCCACCCAGGGAAATGTACAGGTAGTCTTTAAACCAGGTAGAAAGGGAAATATGCCACCGGGTCCAGAATTCTGAAATATTAGAAGAAAGATAGGGGCGGTTAAAATTCGTCATCAGTTTAAAGCCCATGATTCTGGCACAACCGATGGCAATGTCGGAATAGCCCGAGAAATCGCAATAGATTTGAAAGGCGAAAAATATGGTGGCAAGTATCAAAGTTTGGCCAGAATGATGATCAGCATTGTTGTAAGCTGCGTTAACATAAAGCGCCAATCTATCCGCGATCACAAGCTTTTTGAAAAACCCCCATAAAATGATTTTAAGCCCACTCACCACCCTGTCGATTTCGAAAGAATGTTTTTCATAAAATTGGTGAAGCAGGTTTTGCGGTCTTTCGATAGGCCCCGCGACCAATTGAGGATAGAACATTACGTAAAGCGCATAAATCCCAAAATTCCTTTCTGCTTTTTGATGGCCGCGATATACTTCAATTGTATAGCTCATGGCCTGAAAAGTGTGGAACGAAAGTCCAATAGGCAAAAGAATAGAGAGATATGGAATTGGGTTCGATTTGCCCAGGCCACTCAACAGAATGGTGAGATTTTCGTTTAGAAAATTATAATATTTGAAAACGGCAAGTACGCCAATATTGGCAAACAGGCTCGCAACGAGAAACCATTTCTTTCTTTTTCCACTGGCATCTTCCAGGAAAATGCCGGCGAAATAATCGATAACAATTGTAAACCCAAGTATGAGAATGTAGATGGGCACAAATGCCATATAGAAATAACAGCTGCCGGCAAGCAGGAGAAACCACCTGTACTTGTGAGGCAGGATGAAATACAGCAGCGTGATGGCAATGAAAAAGAATACGAATTGAAACGAATTAAAAAGCATATGAGGTCTAAATGGTTTAGAGTCTAAATTTGCGAAAATGAGCTGGTCAAACCATGCCCAACGCTCCGGCAGCTTTTTTCACAATGAAATATGGGATCGTGTAGTAATTATTACAACTCACGATTGTTCCCCCAAAATTTAACTTGAATTCATTTATTCCCTGAAGGCCCTTGTCCTGCGCATCTTGTGTGTAGCCACCAAAGTCATAAATCTCATAGCCCAATTCCTTATAGTGCAACATATCCTTATAATGTAAAAGCTTGTTGGCCCTGCCAACCAGGTTCTTATCAAATTCACCAGAAAGTCTTTGCGTAGCTGAATGATAAGCTCTCACGATCCGCAAATCTTTATCCATCAGATAACTGTGTGCCGCCAGCGTGATGCCCTGGTAGCTCACGAAAGACATTTGGAAAAACTCTTTCATCTCCTCTATTCTTTGCCGGCTCGTGAGATTGACCTTTTTCGAAGCCGCGAACTCATTGTAAATTCTCACAAACTCATCTATATCTTCACGAAAACTGCATTCCATGCCCTCTTCTTCAGCTTTCCTGATTTGCCTTCGGTAATCCTTTGAAAAATTACCAAATAGACTATCCTTTCCCTGCTTAAGATCATTTTCAACCGTATGAGAGGCTTCTTTAATGCCAAAGGGGATTTTCTTCAAAGAATCTTTTACATGCATGTAAGCCGTTAGCCCAAATAGATCGGTCGCCTTATATCGCAAATCGAACCAGTTTTCGTGCACAGTCAATACGGAAAACCGCTTGTCAAAACTCACCATAACTTGTTGCTCTGTTTAATTAGTTCCTGGCTACTTATCTTTCAAAATGATACTTCTGCCATATACCCAGGATCTTGGATAGGTTCTCAAAATATCCTCCATTATCATCGATAGAATATCTTGGAATTAAATAAGGATTTACTTTTTTTACGTCAATTCGCTCCGGTTCTACTGTGAATCCGAGTTTGTAGCCGGTATTCTTGACGATATTCAGCGTATCCAGGTTGTAGTTACCGTTTGGATAGGAAATGAAATCAATATCTTCATTCAGCCATTGTGCAAGTTGCTTCTTTGACTCCGTTAGCTCAACTTTCTGAATTTCTTCGGAGCATTGTGTCAGAATTGGATGAGTTACCGTATGCGATCCGATCGTAACATACTTGTTCCTGCCTAAAACCTTCAATTCATCAAGTGTGATAGCGCTTCGGTTGAGTGTGTATTGTTGTTTCAGGATCGAAACCTTTTCCCTGAATTCGCCAACCGGCAATTTCTTAAAATCCTGAATTTTCTGAATGGCTGTAAGCCTCTCCTGGCCTTTCATTTCAGCGTATTCCCACCAGTAATTTCCCTGTTCAACAGACTCAGTGGTGACAAAGATGGTAACCGGGATCTGATTTTGCTCAATGCATTCCAGCAATTCAAGGTTTTTGTTCCAGCCATCATCGAAGGTGATTATCGCCAGCTTCCTGGTTTCCCTTTTTTCATTGATAATAGATTCCAATTGTTTGATTGAAATTACCGTATAGCCTTTTCTTTTCAGCCAATGGCAAATCCTTTCGAACCTCTTTTTATCGGGGTTGTGGAAATAAATAGATAAAATCTTGTCGTCTTCCTGCTTCCTGAGAATATTTGTGCATAATAAGAAGAAGGCAATTGTTTCCTTTACCAGGCGCTTAAAAGTATGTATGGTAACCATAGGTGGGTAAGGCGGGCCGAAACAACGGGTTTTACAATCAGTTATTACTTTGCTGTACGAATTTGACCGGTCTGTTCTCCTAAATATTCAAGCTGACTGAACAATTTTCTGATAAAATTCAATGGTTTTATTAGCTACGTTTTTATAATAATATTGTTGAATTGCTGAATCCTTTGCGTTGCTCGAAATCTTCCTGATATTTTCATTATTGTCGTACAACTTTTCCAAAATGCTAACCAGATTGTTGATATCAGAAATATCAAAAAGATATCCATTCTCCTGGTCCTGGATCATTTCGGGTATACCTCCGATTGCCGAAGCAACCACCACTTTTCCTGCCGCCATCGCTTCTGCAATGGCCATTGGAAGCGATTCCTGCTTGGAAGAAACAACCAAAATGTCGGCATCCCTGATAAATCGGGCTGTATCTTTTTGAGCAACCCACCCATTGAATTTTACATATGTCGAAAGGTTATTCCGATCTACGTAATTTAAGACCTTTTCCCGGTACTCGTCGCTGAGGAAATCTCCCAACACATTTAATGTAAATAACTTGTTTTGCTTTACTAAATTGTTCAGGGCCTCAAGCAGGAACAAAATATTCTTGTTATCATTTATTCCTCCAACATAAAGAAGACTATTAGACGTCCGGTGCTTCACCGGCTGGTCAAAATAAATGGGGATGACTGCATTCGGGATGATCGCATAATTGTCAATATTACCCTTTCCTACGTACAAATTGAAGGAATAATTAGACAAGTGAAGCAAATTTTTCGGTCTCAACATATTTTCAATCCAATCATTCAGGTAAAAGGCCATTTTCGCCTTAATGCTTTTCGTCACCTTACTTTCTGCCCTGGCAATTCCATGAATGGTCAATAGTTGCTTATCCTTATTTAATCCCCAGATTTTGGTGATCAAAAATGCGCCCCCCAATTCATAATGAATGAGGTCGGGTTTGAACTCACGAATATGCCTCCTCACCTTTGCTGTGCAGTTGATCAGGTAGTTCAAAACATGAAAGGGGTAATTGCCTTCCGGACAATAAAAGATCTCAATCTTGTCATTGAACCAGACCTGCTTTTCTTCCTTTAATTCCCGGTTAAATGAAAGCACTCTCACTTTAATGTCATGCTCTGCAAAGCCATTTAAGAGATTCACGACGGCAGAATGGACCCCTCCCTTGATGTTCTCCAGTTTTAGGGGAAGATCAGGTGATAGAATCATTACTCGCATAAAGGTTTCAGTTTTTCTAAGCCCTTACAAAAAATGTGAAGGGCTACATTATCAAAGTCACGTTGACGGTAGTTACCCAACAATCCCGCTAGAATGCAAGTTCTTCCTATTAAAAAATGACCGATTTGGATTTTCAGGATTAGATTTTATCCGGAATTGGGTGGGGCTACTGGTAAGCAATCGAGATTCGCAAAATTAGCCCTTGTGAAAGATATATGCAAACTATTTATTCTATTTCTGCTGAAGCCCTTCGGCTACCCATTTGCCCCTGGCCTTTGGCAACACCAGGCTGTTGTAAGAATCCAACAATATCTCCCGGTTATTTAGCCAGTTTCCGTGACCATTAAGTTCCTTCAGGTTTTGACTGCAGTCCTTGTATCTGCCTGATTCCAACCATCCTGTAATCTTGTCCGCAAGTGTCTCTGCGTCATTCACCTCAATCAGCGAGCCGTTCCAACCCTCCCTGATATATTGAGGAAATGCTCCCACATTCGAAGCAATAACCGGCGTATTGCATGCGAAAGAAGTCATCAGCACGCCGCTCTGTGTCGCATCCTTATATGGGCAAACGACAAACTGTGCAGATGAAATCAATTCAACCAATTCCCGGTTGGGAATGTACCTGTTGATAAATTGAATGTTATTTGGAAATTTTTCAAGAATTGACAAATCCGGCTGGTAGCCATTATTGATTCTCCCGGCCATCAAAAACTTTTGGTTTGGAAATTTCGTCAGGACATCCGGAATGGCGCCCAAAAAATTTTCAAGGCCCTTATATGGAGATATTCTGCCAAAAAATAAAATGTAATCTCTTGATCTGTTCTCCACACCACTGATGTAATTGCGATAATAACTGTATGGATTCATATTAAGAAGCCGGCGGCGAATGCCGATGCGGGGATAGGCAGATTCAAATTGTTGCCTGGCAAATTCCGAATAGAAGAAATACACGCCGGCGATTCTAGAAAAAGAGCTGCGGGTTAGCCTGGTCCGCCAATCGTCTTCACCGGAATGTGAAACGGGATCGTGAAGACTGACAGCGATTTTCCCGGCCATTTTTGTAAAAAGGTAAGGCAACATACCGAGCGCCCTCGGTGTGATAGAATCAAAATGAATAATATCGGGTTTTATTTTTTTGCAAAATTTCACTACATCATTACCCACTTTGAAGGTTGCATAAGAAAATGTCTTTTTATGTTCGTGAACAATAAACTGCGTGCTGGCTGTTCCTTCGAAATAAGATTGAAAAAAATCCACCTCCATCTGATTGAGTAAGGCATTTAGAGGGCGCAATACTGGTCCGCTTGTCAATTCTTTTACTTCGGTGATGGGACCTGTTTTTGTTTCGGGCGCGATTTCAATCACGACGTGCAATTCCACCTCTTTTTTCAGCGCCCTGATGATCTCAACAGCACATTCAAGATAGGGAATGCTTGTATAATACAAAACTACCATAGGGTTGCTTTCAGTAATTGATTTAAGGTTTTCTGTTGCTTAGTAATTGCAGAATTATCGGATAAGCGGGCTGAACGTCTTTTTGAAGTAATTTCTTCCAACCAGCGCCGCCAGCACTCCAACCACAATAAATAACTCGATTTTTTGAAGAAGAGAAAAATCGAAAAAAAATGCGGAAATCAGCGCAAAAATTACCAGTAGACCGCAGCTGATAAAAAAATCGCGATAGGATATTTTTTCCGGAAGAATTTTTTGAATCCAATACATGTGGTAAGTCATGTTTATCACGGCCGTCGCAAAAAATGCAGCGGACAATCCCACTGAGCCATATTTGGAACCCGTGTACAGAAGTGGAATGGATACCAGTGCATAGATGATAGATAATTTGGCAAGCAGGCGCTGTTTGTTGACCGCCCCTAAAATGGTTCCAAACAGGCAAAAAGCGCCATACAACACATCATACCAGGCCTGGATTGAAATCACATAGGCCGATTTGTGATAGCCATCCCCGTAAAGGAGGCCAATAATTTCAGAACTAAAGAGGCTAAGGAAAAAAGCGAAACAAATACCGCCATAAATGACGAGCAAGAATACACTGTTCACCACCTCGCTGAATCGACGCTGATCAGATACATATAACCGGGAGATACTCGGAAAGAGGCTGTTGGCCAATGTCAGCAGCAATAATTGAGCGGGGGCAATGATCCTGTTTGCTATGTTATAAAAGGCAATCTCCTTGTCGCCCGCATTTTGGGCCAGGTAAATGATAGGAAACTGGGTTGATACCAACGTGAACAACATGAGTATGTAGTACGAAGAAGAATCTTTCAAAATCTGCATCGTAAGGCCAGGCTCAGCACTACCACCAGTCAACAATTTCTTTCTTCTAACCAGCAGGTACATTAATGCCGATTTCCCAAATTGAAGCGCAATGGTAACGATGATCAGCGACCTGATCGAGATCAGCGATCTCGGCAAAAGCAGTACAACAAACACCCACAGTAGTGTAGCACCCAGGTTTATTGAGGCGGAGATATTCATCTTCTGGTGTCCGTAGGTTACGGATTCCACACCGTCCCACCACATGAGAAAATAAACCTGGATACACAGCAATACAAGCAGCGTATTGTCGAGTACAATCTTGGAAAAGTAATTATTGTAAAGAAATATGATGAGTACTACGGGCAGAAAAGCAATCGATCTTAGTAATACACTTCTTCTATAGATCGTCCGTGACTGATCGGGATGGATGGCAATGGTACGTATCATCACGTTTCTTATGCCAAGGCATGCAATCACGTTATAAATCCCGAAGAGAACGAGGATAAAACTGTATTTGCCGAAATCTTCAGGATAGAGCGTACGGGCAATCTTGATACTCGAAAAAATAGACAAACCCTGTACGAGGATGTTAGAAATGGTCAGTGCAGAAAAGTTCTTTACGACCGTACTACCATACAATTTTTTAAATGCTGCGATCATAATTCGATTGGGGAAGGCTCCATGACCTAAGCGACGGGTTGTGGCGCCGGCTTAATTTTAGCGGTACCGTAAACAGGTTTTGATTTGATTGCTGCCTGCCGCTCAGGCATCTCCTTTTTATTGTAGGCAATCATCATTCCGGCGGTAAGTGCCAAACATGACACGACAAAGGGATGCTGATTCAACTGCTGAATAATGATATAGTACAGAATATTAATCAATACCAATAGGGAAAGAATAATATTTTGAGTATCCCCCTTCCTTATTGCCTGCTTCAGGGTTACATACGAGGCGTAGAGTCCAAGTACGAAAATCGACGCCATCATAAATAATCCAAAAGCACCTATTGTCACCAAGGCATGCGTATAGGCCACATCGGCGATTTCAAAAAGTCCGGTAATCTCAGGGTAATAAATATCCCTCCCAAATACCGGGCTCTTCTCCCAAAGGTTGAGACTCACTTCCACTGTGTTAATTCTCGAACCATAGCTCCCCTCGTTTTTATTCAAGTCATAGACCATCTCATCAATCCTTTCCGAAACGATGTCGGAAACGACGTGAAGAGAAGTATCCTTCAACACATTGAAAGCGATTGACAGGCATATCGAAAAGGCAGTCACTCCCAGTACGATCCGCATGACGTTGTTTCTCCTGTATTTGAACAACAGAATCATAATGGCAACCACGCACATCAGGATACCAACCCACTGACTTCTTGAGTAACCAATCAGGATCGGGACGACGTAAATGAAGTTGAGTACATTAGTGCGCCAGGTTGTCTTTTGCACAATTGACTTGATCACGTTTACAAAAAACATCATTTCTATCAGGTACAAGGTGGGCAACATGACGCGCGCAAACCGATCATTTATTGGCAGTGCCTGGCCGGGCCAGTGCCCAACGTTGTAATACTTCAGGGGATCAAACATCGGTTCAATACCGTACATACTTTGAACCAGGGCCAAAACACTGCCTGCAATACACATGATAGTCATGGAAAAAAAGAGCTTGGGGAAATCCTTTTTGGTTACCAGCATCGCCAGGTAGAAGAACATGAAGTAGGGGTAAACATTTCGAAAATTCTTAAACAAATCCTTCGTCGTATTGGAATTCTCTGACATGAAAATCTTTATCAGCAAATAAGTGGTGAATATCGACCAAAATACAACAAGTGGTTTGGCAACCTTAGGCACTTCCTGGTAGTGCCTGAAACAAAGATAGAGCAGGTAAAAATTGAGCAGGTCGATGGCAAAACTCAACGGCGCGGGAAACATGATCAGCCCCGTGTTGTAAGCGATAATTATGATGATGAAGTAGATGTAGTATTTCTTCATTTTCCTAACCTGAAGTCATTTGGTATTGCATGTACTCAGCCAACAACCTTACCCGGTTTGGCCAATTCTTTCCTGCCGCCTGAAAAAAGCATCTTGATATATTGTTTGGCAAATTGATAAGCGTAATCAATCGTTGACCTGAAATAGCTAATCCATCCAGTACTTGACCGCAAATGCCTTTTGTAAAATTTCCATTTGATAAAAATATTCTGGGTGGACTTTATGCTATAAAGCCCCATGAAGAAGCTTTTGAGTTTGAGATTATTTGAAATCCCGGAATTGTCTTCATCATTCCAAATAACCAGTTTTGGAGATATCATCATGCGATATCCCTTATAGCCAGCACGTAGAAAAAAATCTGAGTCGCCAAAATACTGCGGGAAATTCTTCTCGTCAATGTAGCCAATGTCATGGATGAGCTGGGTAGGAAAAATTGTTCCCATGCCACCATTCCATTCTGCAAGGGCAGGTTGCTGATATTTCTCGTTATCCACCTCCCCAAAGCCGTAGTTCCACATCTTACCATTGCGTGAGTTCCAGCCACCTCCATAACTGAAAATTCGGTTGCTGTTCTTGAGATATACTTTTGAACCAATGATATCATGCATTTCTGCCTGCAAAATAATTTCGGCCAGGTTGGTGAAATAATTCTCTTCGGGCAATGTATCAATATTCCATAGCATGATAAAGTCAGGTGAAAGATGGGATATACAGTATTCAATCCCTTTATTACAGCTTCCGCTCCACCAAAGCGAACCTGTTCCCATCACAACATGTACAAAAGGGAAATTGGATTTCAAATAGTCTGAGGTTTGATCCGTTGAACCGTCGTCAACCACCACCGCAGAAAATTCGAACTGGCCATTGTTTAGTCGCTCGCTTGCCCGCATAGATGCAACAACGGTTGGAAAATATTCAACCAGGTACTTTTTTGCATTAAAAACAGGAAATATGACAGAAATGCGCTTAACCATAATTCGGTTATTCCTGGAGGAGGAACTTGCTCTTCGAAGAATGAGGTTGGTCCAGGATGAAGCCCTGTGACTCCAGGTCTTTCTTTATGACACCAAAATTAACATTACTGATCTCTGTGAATATCTGGTAGCCGATGGATGGTAAATAAGCGTTGATAGAATTTAAACCCTGGTTCAACTGGCCAACGGCTCCCCTGGTAAGTTCCATCGACGCATTCTCATTGATGGCCATTTTCCTCTTTTGCAGAAAAAAGCAACCGGACCCATAGGTCTGCAGGAAATTGATTTCATCTTCCCGCACGATTGCCGGCTTGTTCAACCAATACACATAGTCAACCACGCCATTGATTGATTTCACCAGTTTTTGATCTTTTTCATCTATCTGTACAAAAACAAAGTCATGAAACAATGGCTCTTGTTTCTGAATTGTTTTCGCTTCATCATCGTCATCTGATTGCAAAAGATTCAAAGGGCAGAAAGCCTTAATTTTTTTTCTTGCCAGCAACTGCGCTACCTTCTGTTCACGTTCCGGGAGGGTAACGATAATGTGCCAATTCAACTTCAAACTTTTCATTCTGGTCGGGTTTTGAAAAACTAAAAATGGGTCACTTCAGGCCAAAGAAAAGCTTCGCCACCTCAGTCCCATAGTGAATGGTATAAGGATTGGTAACCAATGAATTACAATAAAAGCTTTACCTCCGCTCCTATATCATAATCAGGCGCTACAGAACCTTTCTCTTTCGCTTTTCCTTGATATTATATCCGTAGCCGTATCCATACCCATAATCCAGGATACCAAAGCCTCTTCCTCTCACATCATTGAATACGACTACCGGATTCTTAAGACTACTCAGCTTATCCTCGTGGATGAGCATCATCAGGTTATTCTTCGGCGTCACGTTATGACGAATAACGAAAATCGTGGCATCACTAAAATGTGACACTGCCAACGCATTTGCGTCTTCAGTCAGCGGACCTGAACACATCACGATAAAATCAAATTCCAACTCGAGTGATTTGATTAAATCTTCGAGATTTCCCCCTACAAGCAATTCTGCAGCGGCATTACTATTGATCCCCGCTGGAATGATATACAACTTGTTGTTATCAGCAGAACGATAACGAATTTCTCCCGCGTTGATGACTTTGTTCGACAGGTAATCAACAATTCCCTTCTTTTCTTCAAGGCCAAAAATCTTCGTCACATGAAAGCGTTCGAGATCCAGGTCAAGCAGTACGGTTTTCTTTCCTGCCAATGCCATACTCGTGGCCAGGTTGGATGCAATAAACGCTTTACCCTCGCCCGATATAGACGAGCTTAATAAGATTTTCTTTACCCCGGGATGGTTTTCATTAAAAGCCAGTACGTTTCTTAGGGTTCGGAATTGTTCGGCAATCGGGGTTTTCTTATTGTCTGCGATGACAATACTCAGCTTGCTGCGATCATGGCCGATTTCTGCTACGACGGGAATGTTGCAAATACTTTCGATTTCTTTTCGGAACAGAATGGTCTTGTTCATCACGTCCTTGAGATTCACGAAAGCGATGCCCATCAATAGTCCACCCAAAAGTCCACCCAGCTGAATGATCATTTTATTCGGACTTACCGGTCCCACGGATGATTCAGCCTTGTCAATGACCCTTGTATCAGTCGCTGTTGAGGTATAGGAAAGTGCTGCCTCTTCTCTTTTTTGAAGAAGGAAGGAGTAAATCTGGTTTTTGATGGCCTGTTGCCGGCTGATCTCCAGCAATTGCTTTTCCTTTTGAGGAATCGTGCTCAACATGGAATTATATTTTCCACTGTTGTTGCTGAGGTTATTACGACTCACTTCCAGGTTCACCCGCTGGTTACGAATATTATCCAATATTGCCGGTTTGAGCTTATTGATTTGTTCTTTGATCGAAAGCAACATCGGACTGTTTTCTGCAGTGGTGCTCTTCAACTTGTCATATTGAAGCTGGGCTTCAGTGAGCTTGTCGAGCAGTTGAGACAAAGTGGGATCATTCAATCCCGTTGAAGGCGCAATGGATGCGCCGGAATTTTTTGAAAGAATGAATTTCTCCATCTCTTCAAGCACAGCCAGCTTCAGGTTGATATCTTCAATCTGTTTGTCGTATTGGCCCACATTCTCCAAATAGAGTTTCCCCTGCTGGCTGATGTCAATGACACCTGAAGTGGTTCTGAATTGCTGGATAGCATTTTCCACGGAATCCAGCTGACCAACAACGTACCGTAACCGATTTTCCACGGATGCAAGGGTGTTTGCAGCCATGACATTTTTATCATCGACTTCAGCTTTGGTATATAGCGCGATCAGCTCATTCAATACATCTTCTCCCCTCGCCGGCACATCATCTTTAAGTTGCAAATTGATAATGGTAGACATTTTGCTGGCTGCAGTGGCCTTCAGATTCGCCAGGAAATAGTACTCTATTTTTTTAACATCGATTAATGAGAAATAGAGAGGAATTTTTTGTGAGCTCAAGGCCCCACGGGGATTTGGATTAAACATAATTTCCCCGTATTTGGAAGTTACCCATTGGTTGACGGGTACGCGCATATTGTCAAGGATCACCTGGCCGGTTGTGCCATCGTAAACGAATGGTACTTTCTCAGTTTCTTTCAGATTATCCGGATCCTTGAGTCTGATCCGGATCGGAGAATAAGCGTAGGCGGGAATATTTCTGGACTTTCTTTCTTCAAATACGGGAGCATAAAGCGTGAGGTTGGTCACCACCTGTTTCATGAGTGCATGTGAATGCAAAATCTCAAGCTCATTCTCTACAATTTTGCTCTTTTCGAACAGGTTTAATGTCTCAAGCATCTTAGATTCCACCAGACCTTTCTTCTCGTCTTTGATGAGAATTGTAGCATCTATTTCATAACGGGGGATTGCCCACTTGGTATATAAACGAGCGGCCACAAGCGAGCCAATGATCAGGAGCGCAAACAGTGGCCAATAAGGAAGATATTTATATAGCAACTGCTTAAAAATATCGTCTTCGGCACTATTCTGGGTAAGGTCTGGTGTTTCTTGCATAAAAGATCAAAATGGAATTACTTATTTATAGTTTCACCTGTGTGAAAATAACAGCAATGAAAGCTAAAGCACTCAACAAAACCGGCAACAAAGTGGTAAGCCTGCTCGAACCTTGAACCTTTGCTTTGTTGGTTTCTATGTACACAACGTCATTTGATTTTAGATAGAAGTATTGCGACCTGAATATCTCCTCAGAATTCAGATTCAGTCTGCGAATTATTTTTTTACCCTCATCTTCCCGAATCAGCAATACATTATCCCTTCTCGCCGAAATGGTCATATCCCCCGCCATACCGATGGCCTCCAGAATAGAAATTTTTTCATTGGGTACAGGCACTACGCCCGGCCTTCCAACCTCACCCAGTACGGTTACGCGAAAATTCAATGACCTGATGATTACAATTGGATCAAGCAAAAGTTTCTTTCTCACTAATGCACTCGTAATCGTATCTGTCAATTGCCTTTTGGTGATGCCTGCAGCCTTGAGGTTACCGAGAACAGGAAAAGTGATGTTACCATCAGGTCCAACCAAATAACCAAACGCAGCGGGGCCGCTTTGTGTTGGAGTTCCACCAATGGAAGGATTGTTGGGTGCATTAAAGATCTTGGAGTCTTCAGCGTTCAAGCTACTAACCGTGATACTAAGAATGTCTGCCTTTTGAATGATAGGATCATAGTCCGTGTTCATTTGTTCAATCTGCGTATCCATGATATTATTGAAATACCTGGATTTCTCAACACTTGCACAAGATGCTAACAAGATCAAAGCAGTACAGGACATAAGTTGCCTTATGGATTTCCCAAGTACGAATGAGGTTGGTTTCATGGTAAAACTGTTATATAAGCCATTGTCTTTTTTAGACAATTCATTTAGCTTTTCACGGCGACGCCTATTCCTGTCGAAAGAAGGATATCGGAGGGATTGAAATAATCTTGCAAGGAACCCAAAATCACGTCCAAAATTGTAGTCAAATATTGAAAAAATATTAGTGCCATCCAAGATGAGGGGGCAGCTAATCTGAATAAATTCTACAACCCGGGTATTTCAATGGTGATTTTAAAGGCCCAATTCATTCAGGATGTAAAATTACCACTCGGATTCCGTTCAAACTTGTAAAAAACTGCTGGTTAATCAGGGAAAATTGAAACTGGGCTTTTCAAACCTTGAGGGTGGAGATTGTGATCTTAAATGGTCGAAACGAGGACGTAAAACTACTAAACAGATTCTGAAATATCAAGCGAATGTGGAAAAATCCTGTTTTACTAAAATATTATGAATAAATTAAATAGATATTAATGACCTATTTAATTTATAATTAATCTAGCTCTATATTATATTAATTGTAAATTAGTTATGTTCCCTTAATTGGCGGTCAACATTTTCTCCGTAAAAATACGATATTTACCCACTTACCCTAACGGAAAGGAATTGGGTACTAGGCCAGGTATTAGGATAAAGTTCCCAATACGCCGCCCGTTCCGAACGGAACGTTCGGGCGGGCAATACCCAATGCCCAACCCCTAACCATTCAGTCTCTGATCAAGGCTCAGGCCATTATCAATTGCTGTTTGTTGAGCAAGTTCATAACCCGCATCAGCGTGCCTGATGACTCCAATGCCCGGATCGTTCCTTAAAACGCGACTTAATCTCTTTTCCGCTTCAATTGTCCCGTCGGCAACAATCACCATTCCAGCGTGGATACTATATCCCATACCTACACCGCCGCCGTGATGCAGACTCACCCAGCTTGCGCCACCCGCCGTATTCACCAGGGCATTCAGCAGCGGCCAGTCGGCCACAGCATCAGAACCATCGAGCATGGATTCCGTTTCGCGATTTGGCGAGGCCACCGACCCCGTGTCAAGATGATCTCTGCCGATTACGATGGGTGCTTTTACCTTTCCGGTTCTTACCAAATCATTAAATGCCCTGCCCGCTTTTTCCCTTTCACCCTGGCCTAGCCAACAAATCCTCGCCGGCAAACCCTGAAAGGCTATTTTTTCCCTGGCCAATCTCAGCCAGCGCTGCAAGGATTTGTTTTCGGGAAACATACCTGTAATCAAGTCGTCGGTCACTGCAATATCAGCAGGATCGCCACTGAGTGCAGCCCAGCGAAATGGGCCCTTGCCCTCACAAAATAGCGGACGGATGTAAGCAGGCACAAAACCTGGGAAATCAAAAGCATTTTGAAGTCCCTTCTCTTTTGCCCTCGCACGAAGGTTATTTCCATAATCAAAGGTGACGGCTCCCCTCTTCTGCAACTCCAACATCAATTGCACGTGTAGGTACATGGAACGATATGCGTATTCTATGTACTGCTGGGGATTCTCTGCTCTCAATATTCTTGCCTGTTCTTCTGACAATTCATGCGGCCAGTAACCGATGATCGGATCGTGTGCTGAAGTTTGATCGGTCAGCGTGTCGGGGACAATGTTTCGTTGTACCAGGCGCTGAAGCAGGTCGACAGCATTGCATCTAACGCCAATGGATAGTGGCTTTGCCTGAGCGCGTGCTTCGAGTGCCCGATCGATTGCCTCATCAATATCCTCGATCATCAGATCCAGGTAGCGTGTTTCCAGCCGCTTTTCAATCCGCCATCTCTCCACTTCGGCAGCCAGGCAAACGCCCTCGTTCATTGCAATGGCCAGGGGCTGTGCACCACCCATACCGCCCAGTCCGGCGGTCACATTTAAAGTCCCCCTCAGGCTGCCGCCGAAATGTTTGTCGGCAATCGCTGCATAAGTCTCATAAGTGCCCTGCACAATACCCTGCGAGCCAATATAAATCCACGAACCAGCCGTCATTTGTCCGTACATCATCAATCCCTTTTTTTCCAATTCGTCAAAATGCTCCCAGGTAGCCCATTTGGGAACCAATTGTGAATTGGATAACAACACGCGTGGTGCGTCGGCATGCGTTTTCAGGATACCAACGGGCTTGCCACTTTGTATCAGAAGCGTTTCATCATTCTCGAGGATTTTGAGCGAACGGATTATTTTGTCGAGCGCCTCAAAATTCCTGGCTGCTTTACCGCGGCCACCATAAACAATTAATTCCTCCGGTTTTTCAGCCACCTCCGGATTGAGGTTATTAAGCAACATTCTTAGTGCGGCTTCCTGTATCCAACCCTTGCAGTTGAGCTGGGTTCCTGTGGGCGTTTTATATTTTACAGGATCATATTTTAAAGAGGTAGTTGTACCCATATGATTAGTTTGAAAATTCTTCGGCAATGAAATTCAATCTTTGGTTCCGGGCGGATTCCTGCGAATAAAATTGATGGCGCGCAACATATCATCGTGCAAAACCCTGTCCTTTTCATTGAACGCCACTTCTTTTCTGAATTCAAGTACAATGGATTCGAGAATCGCAGACGTTTTCAAAGGTCGTCTGAATTCAAGTGCCTGTGCGGCCGATAACAATTCAATGGCCAATACGCTTTCTACATTCTGAATCACACGCCAGCACTTGGTTGCAGCATTTGCGCCCATGCTCACATGGTCTTCCTGGTTATTCGAAGAAGATATCGAATCTACAGATGCAGGGGTGCTCAATTGCTTGTTCTCACTCACAATTCCGGCAGCCGTGTATTGTGGAATCATGAAACCGGAATTGAGTCCTGGCTCTTTAACCAGGAACAAAGGAAGCTCGCGCTGTCCGCTGATCAATTGATAGGTTCGTCGTTCAGAAATATTGGCCAGTTCACTCATGGCGATGGCCAGAAAGTCAAGGTTAAGCGCGAGCGGTTGCCCATGAAAATTTCCACCGCCCAAAATCAGGTCTTCATCGGGAAAAATATTGGGATTGTCTGTAACGGAATTAATTTCTGTTAGAAAAACGGAAAGCACATGCGCAAAGCTGTCCTTGGTTGCTCCATGCACCTGCGGGATGCAACGGAAGGAATAGGGATCCTGTACCTGCTTCTTTTCCCGATTGATCAGCTCGCTTCCATCCATGAGCTCCCTGATTGTCTTTGCCGTTTCGGCCTGACCGCGATGTGGACGAATACGCTGGATGGCTTCGTGAAAAGGCTCCAAATTACCATCAAATGCGTCGAGTGAAATGGCTGAAATATGATCAGCCCAGGTGATCAGGCGTTGGGATTGAATCAGGCAATACAAACCGTATGCGCTCATAAATTGCGTTCCGTTGATGAGTGCCAGCCCTTCTTTGCTTCGAAGATGAATGGGCTCCCAATTGAGTTTTTGCCATAGCTCGGCCGACTTCCATCTTTTGCCCTTGTAATTGACTTCACCCAATCCTAAAAGCGGAAGGCAAAGATGACTCAGGGGTGCGAGATCACCAGATGCGCCCAATGAACCTTGTGTGTAGATGACCGGAAGCACCTCTTCGTTATACATTTCCGTCAATCGCTTGACCGTATCAATCTGAACACCCGAGTGACCATAGCTAAGCGATTTGATCTTCAGCATCAACATCAGTTTCACAATCGGCGCGGGCACTTCTTCTCCCAGTCCGCAAGCATGTGATTGGAGTAAATTGGACTGAAGGGTTTCGATTTGACCGTTGTCAATTCTTACATTTTGCAGAAATCCAAAACCGGTATTTATGCCGTAATAAAGGTGATCCGTATCCTGCATTTTAACGTCGAGAAAGTCACGGCAGCGGGTTATGCTCTCATGCGCGTCGTAAGTGATGGAGAGTTTTTGATCGTAGCGAAGCAGGTTAGCAACCTGGTCGAAAGAAAGCCAATTTCTGTCCAGCGGGAGATAGTTATATGACATAGCAAGTTGGGGCAAAGTAACGAAATTCAGTTAATCAGTTGACCAGTTCATCAGTTAACCTGTTGATTAGTTGATTTGTTGATGAGTGGATTGGTTAACCGGTTAACCGATCAACTTGTTAACTGGTTCCCCACCAACAATCTTCAGTCCTCAAATTCGTTTATATTCCGGCTGAAATTGCCATTGCCTATGAACCTGAAATTAGCACTCGTTTTTCTCTTCCTTGCTTTTGCCGGGAGACTTAAATCACAACACATTCAATTTCTGACAGAAGGAAATAAAACTTCCATTCGAGGCTTGAGCGTTGTTAACGACAAGGTGGTTTGGGCGAGTGGCTCAAATGGAATGGTGGGCCTTTCGGTAGACGGTGGAAAGAAATGGAACTGGACACAGGTGGACGGATACGAGAAATCCGATTTTCGTGATATCGAAGCTTTCGATGAAAAAAATGCAATTATTCTGGGCATCACACAACCCGCCTGCATTCTGAAAACGACCGACGGGGGAAGGCATTGGAAAACGGTTTATAAAGACACAGCCAAGGCCATGTTCCTCGATGCAATGGATTTTAACAGTCCGAAGTATGGAGTTGTCATTGGCGATCCTGTTAATGGCAGATTTTACATGGCACTCACCCACGATGGAGGTGAAACCTGGCTTCCTATTGACACCGTTCCGAAAGAACGTCCCTACCGGTGGAAGGCACAGCAGGGTGAAGCATTTTTTGCTTCAAGCGGAACCAATATCAGGTATATCGCCAACCGTAAATGGGCCATGGTGAGCGGCGGCGAAAATATCGGTTACTATGATTTCAAAGACAGGTATACGATACCGTTAGTAAAGGGAAAAGAGACCACGGGACCCAACAGCATTGCGGTTGCGCCGGATGGCAGAATGGTGATTGTAGGGGGTGATTTCGCAAACGACACTGCGACGGCAAATAATTGCGCCGTGAGTCCGAAGGGCCTTCCCTATGTTTGGACAATTCCGGAAATTCCACCTCACGGTTATAGAAGTTGCGTGGAGAGCATCGATAATAATAAATTCATTTGCTGCGGAACAACAGGCGTGGATGTTACTACGGATGGAGGCATTAAATGGCAATTGATCTCACGCGATGGTTTTCATGTATGCAGGAAAGCAAAATCCGGAACTGCCCTTTTTCTTGCAGGGGCGGATGGGAGGATTGCGAAGTTTACTTGGTAAACTTAGTACTAAGTACTAGGTCTTAAATGCAAAATAGACGGCGCCGAGCAGGCAAATAAAACTGAAAAGATATTTGAGGTGAAACGGCTCACCGAGATACCAGATCGCAAAGCCGGTAAATACCACCAGCGTAATCACCTCCTGCATCATCTTCAACTGAAATGCACTGAATCCGCCAAGATATCCATAGCGATTGGCTGGCACCATCAGGCAATATTCAAAAAATGCAATCCCCCAACTGACCAGTATGGCCTTCCATAAAGGTACATTTCTGTGTTGCAGGTGCCCATACCAGGCAATGGTCATGAAAACGTTGGAACAGATTAGTAGGATGATGGTTCGCATCGGTGGATCAGTTAACCAGTTGATCAGTTGACCAGGACACGAAGCAACTGGTTAACCGGTTAACCGGTTAACTGGTCAACTGACTGTACACTTAATTCTCGAGGCTTCTAAAGTCAACCGCTACCAGCTTACTCACCCCCGGCTCTTGCATGGTCACACCATAAATTACGTCTACGGCCGCCATCGTCATCTTGTTGTGCGTTACGATGATGAATTGGGAATTATCGCTGAACTGCTTAATCATATTTGTGAACTTGCCCACGTTCGCGTCATCGAGCGGCGCATCCACTTCATCCAAAATGCAGAAGGGCGCTGGCTTGATGAGATAAATGGCAAACAATAGCGCCGTTGCCGTCAGGGTTTTCTCTCCCCCACTCAACTGTGTGATGCTCGAGGGCCTTTTTCCTTTGGGCTTGGCCACGATGTCAATTCCTGTCTCGGCAAGGTTTTCCGGATTTTCCAGGATCAAATCCGCCGTATCTTCTTCGGTGAAGAGGGCTTTGAAGACTTTCTGGAAATTCTCACGAACGGTATTAAAAGTATTCAGAAACTGCTGGTTGGCTGTTGCCTCCACTTCCTGGATGGTTTGCATTAAACTATCCTTCGCGCTAACCAGGTCATTCTTCTGTTCAAGAATAAACTCATAACGCTTTTTCATTTCCTGGAAAGCCTCAATGGCAGTGGGGTTCACTTCACCCATATTTTCGAGGCGCTTCTTCATGCGCTCATTCTGGGTCTGCAATTCTTCAAGCGGCGTATCCGTTGTACGGGGTTCATCAATAATATCATCCAATTCAACCCTGAATTCCACACTCAATCTTTCTTTCATCCCGGCAAGCTGCAGTCGAAGTTCATTGAGCTGGTCCTTGATCTCATTTAACAGGTGATCAATCAACTCGCGAGATTTCTGCTTGTGGCGCAATTCGCTTTCCTTCTCGTTCAGAATATTTCTAAGGTTATAATAGGCCTGGTCGGCTTCATTCAGTCGCCTTTCTTCCTCTTCTTTATGACGCAACAGGTCAACCAAAGTTATTTCGGTCGTCTCGAGAACCGCTGCCGTCGCTTCAATGCTTGACAGCGCATCTTCCAACTGCAGCCTGCTATTTTCAATCTGGCGCTGCAAATCGGAAAGTTGATTGTTCTTAAATTCAAACTCCTGCTTCAGGGAAGTGAGCTTGCTTTGCTGACGCGTGAATTGAAGGTTGTGCTCATTGAATGAATGCTGGGCGGTAGAATAAGCCTGTTCGGACTCATTATAGAGAATTTCAACGGCGGCCAAACGACCCGCAATTTCTGAAAGCTGCTGATTCAAGGTTTCCAGGTTCTCGCGGGTTGATGCGATTGCTTCGAGATTTTCCTGCACCTGTTGGTCTAAATCCTCCAGCCGCTGCCTGCCGGTTTCTTCATGCTGGCGAAGGTTTTCGGTCTTGTGTCCCAGTGCGAATACCTGGTTTTCCAATTGCTGGATATCATCCTGCGCTTCGCGAATGGCGCTTTCTTTCAATTGTTCGTTGTAGCCAATGACCTCGTTGTGTCTCGTCTGAATCTTTGATTTCAGTTCATTCACCACCACTTCCTGCGCATGTATTTCTTCCTTCAGTTTTTCGAGGTTCTTTACACGGCCTATTTTCTTCCCTTCGAAAAGTCCAACACTTCCTCCCGTCAGGGAATACTTCCCCTTTACGTACTTACCATGCTTTTCCAATACCACCGCGCCATTGCTGTTTCGCAGCGCTTCTTCGCTTTCGGCGATATATACATTGCTGAGGAGGTATTCCGCAAGCTTGCGATATTTTTCATCCACTTCAATCACCTGGAGCGCGGGTACGCTGCCCTCGGGCTGGTGATTTGAAACCACGGCGAAATTGTTCACTTTATCCAGCAGGAAGAAATTTGCCTTACCCTTTTGATTGGCATCAAGCAGGTAAACCGCATTCAGACCTTCTTCCAGGCTATTTACCACATAATAGTTCAGGAATGGCTCTAGCACATTTTCAACCGCGGCCCGGAATTCCTCTTTCACATAGATAATATCTGAAAGGATGGGTGAAGTATGATTCCATTGAGGATTCTTGTGGAGGAACTTTACACTTTCAGGGTATCCTTCCATCGAATCAATCAGGCTCTTTAAAAGATCATGTTCATTTCTGCGCGCATCGAGTTTTCGGTTTTCATCCGCCAGCTCCGCGCGCAAATTTTCAAGGAGCGCCTGCGTTTGCAGAATCTGTTCCTTCGTCAATTCGTGTTTCTCCTGCAGTTGCTGAAGATCTGTTTTCCTCTCTTCCAGTTCAGATTCCCTCTCTTTCTTTTCAGCCTCCAATTTCGATAATTCGTACTGACGCTGCTGGCTTTCCTGCCTGATCTGGTAGGCGGCGCGCTGCAGGTTGAGGATCGAAGTATCGGCTACCGCCACCTTCTTTTCGGCTTCAAACTGGCTGCGCTGGATAGATTGGTTTTCCTTTCGTACCTCATCAATCGCCAAACGGTGTTCATCAAACAGGCGTCTTTTCTCTTCTACGGCGTCTTTGAATTGCTGCAATTCTTCCTGTAAGAGGCCCAGCCTGCCTTCTTCTTCAACGATTTGTTCCTCTGTGAACCGGATGCTTTCTTCAATGCCCGCGAGCTGTCCCCCGGCCTTTTGCAAAAAATCTCCAAGATTGGTTTCCCTTTCTTTCAGGTACTGGAGTCTTTGTGCAGCAAGGCTTTTCTCACTTTCCTTATCACGAACCTTATTCACCAGGTCATTGAAGGCATGTTGCATTTGCTGTAAATCGCGCTCCTTTTCAATGAATCCGGCCTTCTCCTGTTCCAACGCGGCCTCTTCCGTGGCAATCTCAGCCTCTAACGCAATCCGCTTATCCACCTCATCCTGCTGCTGTTCATTGAGTGATTTGTAGGTAATGTTAAACCCTTCCAGCGCAGCCTTCGCCAGTTCGATACTCACTTCACGATAGTCCTTCTTGATCTCAAAATATTTTTCGGCCTTTTTTGCCTGGCTTTCGAGTGATTTCAGTTGGTTATTGATCTCAAACAATAGGTCTTCGATCCGGGCCAGGTCCTGTTCCGTGGCATCCAGCTTCAATTTTGCTTCCTTCTTCCTGGTCTTATAAATAGATATGCCCGCTGCCTGTTCCAACATCCGGCGACGACTGTTTTCCTTGTCTTTAATGATATCGTCCACCATACCCAGTTCGATGATCGCATAACTGTCGGTAGAAACGCCCGTATCGATGAAGAGGTTATGGATGTCTTTCAACCTGCAGGCAACATCATTCAGGCGGTATTCACTTTCCCCGCTCTTGTAGAATTTTCGGGTAATCGTAACCGTATTAAATTCCGTAGGGAGAAGATTGCGGGTATTCTCGAAGGTGAGACTAACTTCTGCGAGACCCGATGCGCTTCTTGTTTTGGATCCGTTGAATACAAGGCTCTCCAGGTTTTCAGATCTGAGGTTGCTGATTTTATGCTCGCCGATGACCCATCGGATAGAATCTACAATATTACTTTTACCGCATCCATTGGGTCCGATAACGCCGGTGATTCCTTCATCAAAGTGAAGGGTGGTCTTATCAGCAAAACTCTTAAAACCTTTGATTTCTAAACTCTTTAAGCGCACAGTTCAAATTTTAGTGAGTGGGTAAACGGGGTACATTTTTAAGGGCCCGAAATTCATTGATTAAACCCGGTAAATATATTCGAATTGAAAATAAAATCGGGTAGCTGATGGAGATGATGATTTCTAATTATTCACGTTTTATACACAAGAACCCTGCCGTCAATCTTTTATGCAGATGGTGTGGAAAAATAGACAGACCGAACTTAGGATATTCGATAAAGTACTGTTTGATGATCAAATAAATTAGAAAGAGGAATAATGTTGTTATATTTAAACTTCGTAGATGGGTTAACGTTTCTGCTGGTTTCTAACTCTTGCAAAACACCTACACCAAAGGATCTACTTTCTTTCGCTGCTGCGCCTGGAATTTTCAACTTAAAAAAACCCATTTATATATGCACAAATCAGCATGTCTACTTCTTGTTTCCTCTGCAATTTTATTACTTAGTATCGCCAGCTGTTCCAATGACAAACCCGCCGAGCAAGTTGCGGAAGTGAAACCCGATAATCCTGCCAAAGCTGATTTCGGCGGCTTTGAGTCGCAGGTTAAATGGGGGGAGCATCTCGTGACCATTGGCGGTTGTAACGACTGCCACACACCCAAAAAGTTTGGGCCCCAGGGAATGATGCCAAACGATTCGCTAAAATTATCAGGACATGTCGCGGGATCGCCATTGCCCAAGATAGATCGTAAAATGTTGCAGCAAAACCACCTTTTCGCTTCTAATGATATGACTGTCTACCTGGGTCCATGGGGCGTGTCATACGCTGCGAATCTGACGCCCGACTCAACGGGTATCGGAGCCTGGAAAGAAGAACAGTTTATCACTGCCATCCGGAAGGGAATCACGAAAGGCCTGCCCGGCTCAAGGCCTATGCTGCCACCGATGCCATGGCCCGGAGTTGCCCAAATGACGGATCCCGAATTGAAGGCTGTATTTGCCTACCTGAAATCGATTCCACCGATCAAGAATACAGTTCCTGCGCCTTTGCCCCCGGCAAATTAGGTTCTGCACACACGAATGGGCCGGCGTAAGCAACAACCGGCCCATTTTCATTTAAAGCCTACCAGAACTGTGAAATTTTTAATTATTGTTTCATGATCATTCTGTTCAGAAACACACCTTCACCGTCGGTTACGCTGAAGCGATAGTAGCCTCTCTGAACACTTCGCAGCGTTTCTTTCAACACCACATCCTTTTCAATTTTTGGATAATTCCTGGTTTGTAACAGGAGACCATCAAGTGAGAGTATTTTGACGGTGACATTCGATCTGTTCTTATCGGCCTTCCAGAAAAATTCCTGGCCGGTCACCGGATTCGGATACACGTTAATTTCAAGAGTATTATTTGTAGCGCCCACCACGGCAACGTTAGTATATTTCATGGTTCCGTCCTTGTCAAGGACCTTCACCCTAAAATAAGTGGCACCAGCAAATACATCAGCGTGTTCGTAGATAAATCCGTATTTGTTTGCTGTACTGTTGTCATTGGGTGCGACCGTGCCCACATCAACATAGCTGGAGCCATCCGTGCTTTTTTGAACAACATATGAACGGATGTTAGATTCAGCTTCTGTTGTCCACTCAATTTGAGTGGCGTGCGGGGATTTGGCCACTGCATTAAAGGATGTAATTGTTACCGGTAACATGGATGCCGCAACGCTGAAGCTCACGCGATTCGCCCCGTTTCGATCATAATATTCCAATACCATATTAACGGAGCCATTCAAGTTAGTTGCGTAGGTCGTGGTACTATACAATTGATCCGTAAATTTGTCGATCACCCAGGTTGTCCCACCATCAATACTAAAGCGGAAACCCTCATCTGCTCCAACAGTAAAAGTGTAGTTACCATTTGCAAATACCTTGGTCAGCTTATACCTTACAGAAAAAGTCTCAGTCGTAATGGTGCAGTTGTTGGTGACATAAGATACATTAGCTCCTCCAAAATTTTCGTCAAAATTTGGATTGGCCGCAGCCCCTTCGTTTACAAATCCCCGGTAGGAATTAAAGTTGACCGTATTGTACACATACCCGATCCAGACATTGTTTGTACCATAAGTCACTTCATCGCCCAGTGGTGTGCAAGGCTGTGCAAGAGCAAAACATGGCAGAGCAGTCAGGTAACATATCCATTTTAAATGTCGCATCACAAAAGCAGATTTTCAATTAATAAAACGGTTTTTGAGAATTTAGTATTGCTTAGATTTACGTAGGTTCATCTGACAAACGAAGTCATCTGTCGAATCGCAATACTTAAATTTTAATATTAGTTAATCAGGATCAAGAATTGGTAATCTGATACCAGGGCGATTGGGTAGTAACTTAAATAGATAATTTGGCTAATATAAGCTTATATGTCAAACTTACGCACATGGTAAAATGGGGGATTTTAGGTTGCGGCAGAATTGCCCGGAAATTTGCCGCCGATTTGCGACACGTGGAGGGCGCAGAATTAACTGCCCTTGGATCGCGCAGTGCTGAAAACGTCAATGATTTTGCCAGGGAATTCCCGGCCCGTCACCTGCATACCAGCTACGAGGAACTCGCAAAGGACCCAGAAGTAGATGTCATCTATGTAGCTACTCCCCATAATCTCCATTATGAAAACACGCTCTTGTGTCTCAATCAGGGCAAGGCCGTGCTGTGCGAGAAGGCCTTTGCGATGAATCTCAGGCAGGCTCAGGAAATGGTTGATCTCTCAAGAAGAAATAAGGTATTTCTGATGGAAGCTCTTTGGACTAAATTCATGCCGCACTATCAAAAAATGATGGAGATAGTGAAGTCGGGGCAACTCGGCCAAATCAAAAGTGTGCTTGTGAATTTTGGGTTCGCACCCACGGCACCCATACCCCAAAGATTGTTTGATCCGGCATTAGCCGGGGGAACCGTATTGGACATTGGCATTTACAATGTATTCATGGCCCTTTCCGTCCTGGGCGTTCCGGACGAAATCGAAGCCAGCATGACCCCCGCTTCTACCGGGGTTGACGAACAATGTGCCATTCTTTTTAAATATAAAAACGGACCGATGGCCCAACTCTTCTCTACCTTCAGCTCTAACCTGGCAACTGAAGCAGACATCAATGGAGATAAAGGCCGATTGAGACTGACGAGTCGCTTTTATGAACCAAGCACCACCATGGAGTATTACCCGGAAAGGGTGGACAGCTTGCAGGTCATTCCGGTGCACAAAGAAGCGGGCTTTGGCTACCAATACGAGGCCAGGCATGTGGGCGAATGTTTAGGCAAAGGCCTTATTGAAAGCCCGGTGATGACACATGAAGACACCCTATCGCTGATGAAAATACTGGATGAGGTAAGGAGAAAGGCGGGAATCAGGTATGCAGCCGATCATTTGTAGGAAGCGCTACTCAAAATGATACTCAACAGTGTGGTCTACGGGGCCATCATTCATGTAACATCTGAAAAGTCCCTTTTCATTGTATTCCAACCTGACCGCGTTATTAAATTGCTTGTTCCCAATTGAATTTCCTGTACTGTCAAAATCATTCCACGAAATATCAGTCTGGTCTGGAATCATTTGGTATTCTGAAAAAGGAATAAGTGGCAAGAATGAGTAGGCATAAAAAGTCCGGAGTGCCAGTTGATTATTTTTTATCAGATTATTTGGATATCGCCGCGAATAATTAAACCGCATTTCCCCCTTGTAACCCGACGCCGTCGTCGTAACAGCAGAACCCTTTTCATCGATTAGAGTTTGATGATAGTCTTCGTGGGAAGCCAGCAGCACACCATTTTCGACGTCAAAATTTGTTGTCGATTCACTTTTTATAAAAGTGTTTTGTTGTACTCCATTTGCAGACGATAACTTTGAGTCAAGCCCTCTCAGCGTCGTTTTTTTCAAATAACCATTCTCATAAGAATATTCAATGGTGTCTCGATAGTAATCGGAAAGATTAAAATTCTGGCTGGAGGTATCAATATAAAAGAGCAAGTATCGTAGCACCGGCTGATCCGCAGCATTCAACACAAATTCAATTCGACCTGGCAGGAAATTATTAGACGTATATTGAATAATCATTCGATTTCCCTCATAAGTTACATCGGCAATTTTCAAGACTGGTGAGTTGTCAAATTTTTCTAGGAAGCTGATTACCCTGCCTTCTGCGTCGTAGCTGAACGAATCCGTGAACGCAGCGCCGCCGGAAGTTTGGTCAACGACGCTCAGGAGGCGACGTTCGGGCGAGCCAGGTGATTGTACTTTCAAAAGAGATTTCTCTACGCTGATTTCTTTTTGGCATCCCGCAACCAATACCATTGCAAGAAAGAGTATGATGCTGCAATTCCTCACTGCCGTGGGTTTCTAACAAATTAGATGAAATAATTTCCATTTCAAACACGTGGTATGCACAGGCTTTAGTAAATTTCAATAATTCAAACCAATTGCTTATGCGACTAAGTCTTTTCCTGGTACTTGGCTGTACTATATCAGTGTTTTCTTATGCCCAAAAGTCGGGCTCGTTTAATGGACTGGACATGAACCTCGGCAATATCTATCGCCTTTCCGACGCCAAAACAAGATCCATCAGCCCCGAAAATTTCACCGGCGAACCCGGCAAGGGTGGCATGGCCACACTTGAAAATGGAAGCGCCAAGGATGCCGGTCGTGAACTTGGCCTGGGTTGGAAACTAAGCCCCTTTGTAGTGATTAAACCCGGAGAAACATTTACTATGGCCGATATAAAGGGTTCCGGTGCAATTCAACATATCTGGATGACGCCGACTGGGAACTGGCGCTACTCCATCTTTCGCATTTATTGGGACGGCGAGCCCAATCCTTCAGTAGAATCACCTGTAGGTGCATTTTTTGGAATGGGTTGGAATGAGTATGCACACCTCAATTCACTGGCCGTGAATGTAAATCCAGGAAGTGCATTCAATTGTTACTGGCCCATGCCTTTTCGCAAGAAATGCAGAATCACCATGCAGAACATCAATACTGAAAGCATGGTCCTCTATTACCAGGTTGACTACACACTTACCACTGTTCCGGATGACGCAGCCTACTTTCACGCACAATTCAGGCAGAGCAATCCCACCGTTGGCGGGAACTACACGCTGATTGACGGCGTTGAAGGAAAGGGACAATACGTGGGAACCTATATGGGTGTGGGCGTAGCCAACAATGGCTGGTGGGGCGAAGGCGAAATTAAATTCTTCATGGATGGCGACTCCCAATTCCCAACAATCAATGGCACCGGCACCGAAGATTATTTTTGTGGATCCTATGATTTTGATACCCGGCAAAAAAATGAACATGGGGAGCGGGTGGTTGAATACACCGAATTCTCGACGCCTTATGTGGGATTACACCAGGTGATCCGGGGTGATGGTCATTACAAGGTGATGCAAAGGTTTGGCATGTACCGCTGGCATATTGCCGATCCGATCAGGTTCGATAAAAATCTGAAAGTGACCATACAGGATCTTGGTTGGAAGGGGAATGGCACTTATCTCAAGCAAAAATCAAATATCCATTCCGTGGTATTTTGGTACCAATCGGAGCCGCACGGCAGCTTCCCGAAATTGCCCTCGAAAGACGAATTGGAAATTAATTGATGCCTCAATCCTGGCGGCCCAGGTTTTGCCTCAAATAGGATTGCATGATCCGTTTGATAAACTCATCCGTGTTGATAAACGTGAGGACAGAGCAATTAGGAGGTTGAGAATTATCCACCCGGGTGTATCCTTCCTTGTCAACGGTAACGTGTACCTGCTGCATTTTGAACAGGTCAGGATAAAGCACATAGCCGATAGCAACCACATCAAACAGGGTCGGGGTGCGTTCCTGCCCCCAAAGACTGGTTAGAGCAGACAATGCGTTGGTGAGAGGCGATTGGCGGTACAACAATTTTTCGCGGTTGGCTTTGTCCAGTTTTACAAAAGTGGTCACGTCCAAACCGGCATACACCAGCCTGGCACCACTGTTCACGAAGCGTTGCGCGGCATCAATATCACATCTCACATTCCACTCCGGGATGGGTGTGGGACTACCGTTGTAGCCCACATAAAACGATCCGAACATCGCCACCAGGCTCTTTGCAAGCTTCAGGGCTTCCGGGTCCTTCTTTATGATGTCACTCATGTTGGTGACAGGTCCCACCGAAAACAGGATGACTTCGTTCGGATATTTTCGCAACTGCGATATGATGAAATCACTCGCATTTTGTGGTATCGGTTGAATTTTTGAAAAGCCCCTGCTGTAATAAAATTGATCGGCGTACCAGTTCGCGCGTTCATCCTGGCCGGACGTGTTCCTGCCCATGACGACCGGAATTTTTTCGAGTCCGGCTTCATACAGCAGCTTGCAGGCCAGCTCAGCCCTGTCGGGCGTTCTGCCATAACAGGTGGTGATGCCAAGGATTTCAAATTTGTCGGTATTGGAGATCAGCAGGGCTAGCGCATATGCGTCATCAATGTCATCGCCAAGATCACAATCGAGGATCACTTTTTGCCTTTGCGCAAAAACAGTGGTTACACTTAAGAGTAAGGTAGTAGTAAGAAGGACCTTGATGTTCATGGTATTACTCTCCTTCCCTCCTGGCCCTTTTCTTTAATTCCGTCACGGGCATCACGGTCATTCGTCCAATCGGATCCTTGCCTTTGTAAGTAATCACTTTCAAGGTTGAGGCATCCTTTGGCACTTCAATAGGCCCTGAAGCTTTCGGATAAAATCTGTCCGGGAATGAATTGTCGAAACTGTAATAAACATCCAGTCCTTCGATTTCCGTTGTTAGCGTAACCGTCAATGGTTTGGTGGTATCTCTTGCAACGGTAAAGATGGGATCGTAGACGCTGGGGGCATATTTTTTCTCGGCAACATCGTATCGCTTGAAATGGTCCTCCACCCTGGGCACAAAATTGCCCCAGTTACGTTTTTCCTTCGGTGACCAAAGCGCTTCAGCGACAGCAAAACTCCTTGGCCAAAGCATGTATTGGAGATGGCGCATGTTGTAAACCTGCTCGGTCCAAAGATTGGCCTGACCGCCAATCACCAGTTTGGGATCAACCCCATCCGGCACGGGTTCAAACTGGTATGTTTTGTTCAGGCGCAGCGTCGAATACACTGGCGGCTCCATCACTGCGTCACTCTGCATATAGTCGAGGTAAACAAAGGTTGTCGGACTCATCACCACCTGGTGACCTTGTTTGGCTGCCTCTATGCCGCCCTTGATTCCGCGCCAACTCATCACAATCGCGTTTGGCGCAAGGCCACCTTCTAGTATTTCATCCCATCCGATCATTTTCTTTCCCTTGGACTCCACAATCTTTTCAACACGTTTCATGAAATAGCTCTGTACTTCATTCTGATCCTTCAATTTTTCTTTGGCCATCAACTTTTTCACCGCCTCACTCTTCTCCCAGAAATTCTTTGAGCATTCGTCGCCTCCAACATGTATGTAAGGGAATGGAAAAAGTTGCGCCACTTCGGTCAGAACCTTATCCACGAACTGGTATACATTTTCATTGGCCGGACAAAGCGTATTATCCATAATCGCTGAATGTCCGCCCGGATACCAGTTGATAAATTTTTCGCCCGAGATGACGTGGAAGGGGCCCTCGGAACAAGACAATTCAGGATAACTGGTCACTGTTGCCGCGCTGTGGCCGGGCATTTCAATTTCAGGGAGGATATCTACAAATCTTTCCTTTGCATATTGAATGAGTTCCCTGATATCGTCCTGGGTATAGAATCCCCCGTTGGTTCGTGGTTCATCGGGCGTTGGCTGGGAAAAGGTTCCAAAAGTGCCCACTTTTTTCACATTCCATGCACCCACCTGTGTCAGTTTAGGCAGGCTTTTGATCTCTACCCTCCAACCCTCATCATCTGTGAGGTGGAAATGAAGAAGGTTGAACTTGTAACGAACCATATCATCAATAAACTCCTTTACTTCCTGCTTAGTAAAAAAGTGACGTGACACATCGAACATCAGCCCGCGCCAGGCAAAGCGCGGATAGTCTGTAATTTCCAAAGCTGGTGCCGCCCAACGAACATCTTTCACCGCAGTCTTACTTTCAATGGAGGGTGGGAAAAGTTGCAGCAGGGTTTGGGTGGCGTAGAAAAGTCCGGCTGCAGTGTTTGCTTTAATTACCACGCCTCCATCCCCGGCTCCCAGTGTATAGCCTTCTTTGCCCAGCGCCTGTTCGGATTTGGCGTTGAGACTTAATACAATATTCCCCGTATTGAGTGCCATCACGGGTCCAGTCCCTAGTTTGATGGTGAAGCCGGTAGGTTTTGACAATGCGTCAGCCAGCCACTGCCCCACCCTGATGGCGTCTTTGTCTTCGGAAGTCACATATACGGTGGAGGTCGGCCCAAGCACGTATTCGCCAGTTTGATAATTCAGGGAAACCGGCTCAGGGATGATATTTGCCCTGGGGCCGGACGGTTGTGCATAACTGCCAATAGAAAGGGACAGGAAAAGGAGCAGGATCAATCGATTCATATTAAAGCTTTATTTACGAATTTAAGATACTGATTAGCCGAACTAAGAAAAAAAATTATTTTCGTATTGCCTATAAAATAAGCAACTTCAAATCCCGGATCATTAATTGTGACCGGATCCCCAATTAACCAGTAAAACCTAGTTGTATGAAACCTATTATTGTTCCGGTCGATTTTTCAGATACAGCCATGAATGCAGCCCGGTATGCTGCGGAATTTTCAAATGAAGTAAAAGGCGCATCACTGATCCTGTTTAATTCCTTTGACAAAGTTTTGGCCGGTTCGGATGGTAGTCCGCTATTTAGCGATCCTGGAGCCAGGATGGATTTGTCCATGGCCGCACTGGAAAACCTGAAATCTGAGATTTTTCCGCTTACAGCTGCCAAAATTGAATGCGTGGCCGAAGAAGGTGATTTAGTCGCCAGCCTTCGATCGCTGGTGAAGAGGACCGGATCGGAACTCATCATCATGGGAATTACGGGTTCATCGAGATTAGATCAATTGTTAATTGGAAGCAATACGCTGAGCCTCATTTCAGAGGATATTGCGCCGGTGCTCATTGTTCCCCCGGCGGCAAAATTCAAAGGCATAAAAAATGTGGTTTACTCATCAGACTTCAAAAATGTAGAGAGAACCACTCCCCTTGCACCGATCAAGTCTTTCCTGCAATTAACTGGCGCTGGATTGCATGTTGTCAATGTTGACTCAGAACATCACATTGAACTCACTGAAGAATACAAGGCCGAGAAAGCGAAATTAAACAGCATGCTTTCTGAATTCAAACCAGAATACTACTTCATTCGCATCTTTGATTTCACGGATGCCATCAGCACATTCTCTGAAGGACATAATATTGATGTGATCATTACAGTGCCAAGGAAACATTCATTCCTGGAATCTTTATTTAAGTCCAGCCACACCAAGAAGCTGGCGTATCATAGTCATATTCCGATTTTGGCGATACATGGTTGATTGGGTTAATTAGGTTGATTAGGTTAATTAGGTTGATTAGGTTGATTAGGTTGATTAGGTTAACTGAGTTGACAAGTAATAAAAAAATTACGAACAAATCTAATTAACCTATTAACCCAATCAACTCAATCAACCAAATTAGTCGCCCCTTCCCGTCCGCTTGTATCAAACTTCCTCCCCTTCGTCTATTTTCTGATTTCAGGTGGAAAAATCATATTTAGCTTTATACCTGGTTCACATTGATTTTTTGTCACTTAAACTCCAGGAATATGAAAGCAATGTATGTATTGTCACTGCTGTTGATTGGGAGCTCGGTCCTGGCACAACAAAAAATTCTTACCCAGGCCATCATCCGGGCCAAGTCTGAAGTAACCTTCCCCGAAAACCGCGGAGGCGCTGCCGGCGCGGGCGGCGAGAGCGACCGAAATTTCAATTTTCCATCCAATGCTGAAGGCAAGATCACGGCATACGTGAAAGACGACATGAGCAAGATCATGATGCAAAGTGATTTTGCGAATACGACTACCATCGTTGACGGTAAGAATAAGAAGACGACTACACTGACAGAATCAATGGGCAGGAAGTTTGGTTTCTACACCACGGAAGAAGATCGCAAAGAGATGCGTGAAAGGATGGATTCGGTGAGAAAGGCCAGGCAGGATTCCCTGAAGAAAGCAGGCGTGGAAGAGCCACAAACCAACAACAATTTTGGCGGCAACCGCGAAGAAATTGTCTATACTGAAGAAACAAAAAAGATCGCAGGATTAAATTGCAAAAAGGCCATCATCAAGAGCACCAATCGCCAGGGGGTAATCACCGAAACACCGGTTTGGTATTGCCCCGACTTCAAACTGGCCCAACAAATATCAATGAGCGGTGGTGGTATGTTCAACGCCGGCGGATTGCGGAGTCTCGAAAAAATCAATGGCTTTCCAATGGCTTATGAAATCTCCAGGCCGAATGGTTTCAGGTTGAGTGTAGAAGTGACGAAAGTAGAATCCGATGCAAAAATAGACGACAAAGAATTTGACGTTCCTTCGGGATACGACATAAAACCAATGAAAGACATGCGCGGTCCTGGTGCCGGTTTTGGCCGGCCACCCAGGAACGGCGACAACTGATGGTTTTGGGGTATAGAATAGGCTTCCTTCGGGGGGCCTTTTTTTCAAGATTCAAGATTCAGGATTCAGGATTTTTGAAATTTGTTATTAGTAACTGTGTTTAGGATTTTATTTTTAGCTTGCCCACCTGAATCCTGAATCCTGAATCTTGAATCCTGAATCTTGAATTATGAAACTCTTCAACGGCCTCTTCATCATCCTGTTCGTCATTTCTGCTGCGCTTCAGTACAACGATCCGGATCCTTACCTCTGGATGCCGATCTATCTTTACGGTGCCTATTTATGCCTGCAATCTATTCGGGGTAAATTCAATCCAACACTCTACTGGATTGGATTCCTGGCATACGGCAGTTATGCGATTTATAAAATCTTTGATAAAAATGGTGTGATCGATTGGATCAGGTACCACAACGAAGAAAATATTGCGGCCACGATGAAGGCCGAGAAACCATGGATCGAAGAGACGCGCGAATTCTTTGGATTGCTGATCCTGATTGGCGTACTGGTGATCAATTATTTCTACCTGAGATCAAAGACTAAAACAACAAGGCACCAGGGATAATTTCCAGGTGCCTTGAAATATTTAACTGTTCCGCAGCAATCGTTTGAATCGTTATTTGTCCAGCAGTTTCAACGAGAATACACCCGCATTTCCTGTTTCCTTGTCATTTAATCCCTTACTGACAACATAAATACTATGTGACTTTCCATCAGTGATGGGATCAAATTTGAATGGAATGCTGGTCATGTTCACGGCATTTTTATTTTTCGGTTGCGGGCCCAATTTTCCTTCTCCTAATTTTTTGCCATCGGGCGCATCCAGGTGGAGTTCAAAATTATAACCGAAGTCGATTCCACCCTGGAAACCGAGCATCAGCACTGCTCCCTGAACTCCCGTGAGATCAAGGCTGTCGATCGAAAACCATCCTTCGCCCTTCGGAGGAATCATCAGGTTTGCCCCGTTCATATTATAAACACCATAGTCCTTCATATTCTTAACCTCATTGAAATTGACGTTGGGGCTATGTAACACCAAGGACTTTCTTCCGGTAAGCGGCTTGATGCCATTGCCGCCATTATCGGTGTAACTTGCAGTCAGGTATAAGGCGCCGTTGTCTTTCGCAGGTTTGCCCAATGTAGGATTCAGCGTGCCGGATGCCGGAAGAGATTTCTTCACTTCTGCAGTCCCTGCCAAAGAAAGGATCCAGCTTGCGATCTGTGCAAGGTCTGCATCCGGAACCGTTGGATGCGCGGCCATCGCCGTTTCGCCCCAAACACCACCTCCACCTTTTTTAATTTTGTCCACGAGATAGCCGATTGCTTTCGGATCTTTCTTGTATTTGTCTGCAACCATGACAAAAGCCGGGCCGATCGATTTTTCTTTTTCCTGGTGACAACTCTTGCAATCGAGCGACAGCATGAGATTTTTTCCAGGCAAGCCGGCGGAACCTGCAAGATGTCCCAAAGGAACGGCAGCCTTGTCGCCTCCTTCTACGTAATCCGCGATCACGTTCAATCCTGCGGCATTTACTGACGCCTGCGCGTCGTCTCGATCAGAAACCGAAACTGCATATTGGACAGGCTTATCTGCAAAATAGAACATCTGGTTTCCGGTCAGTTTGATGTCAACAACTGGTGTTTCATTTCCGGCATAGACTCCAATTGTTTCACTTTGTGTTGCCTCACCTTTGTCGTCCTTTACCTGGACGCTAACAGAATAGTCTCCAGCCTTCGCGTAAGAATAATCCAATTCAGGGACTGCAGTCTCTTTCTTCGTGCCGTCGCCCAAATTCCAGGTGTAGGTTAACTTATCTTTTTCTGGATCCATCGCAGCCACCTTAAACCTCACATTGAAAGGTATTGCGCCTGTTTCCTTGTCGGAAGTGAGCGACGCTACTTTCGGCGCGCGATTGCCCGCGATATAATCAATTCTGGATATGGCAGCCTCGGGATTCTTGGTGAACCAGCCATTTCCATATTCCAGGTAATACAATTTTCCATCAGGGCCCATTTCCATATCGATCAGCGAATTCAATTTCGTCGTCGACATGAAGGGTTCTATTTTATCCAGGTCTCCATTTGGCATCATGGTAACCGCTTTCACCCATCCGCGAATCCAGTCGTAAATAATCAGCTTGCCATTATAGTAATCCGGCATACGGGTTTCCTTGGGATACATCTCGGCATAATACACCGGACCCGCCATCGCGTTGCGTCCGCCGGTTCCTACCGATGGGAAGTCCCCGGTTGCGCCATACGGATACCAAATGAATGCGGGCTGTGCCGGCGGAAGTTCTTTTAAACCCGTATTATTTCTCGATTCATTAATGGGTTTGGAAGGATCAAATGCGGGGCCTGAGGCACCCGTCGTGTAGTCGTAAGCGTGATAAGGATAGTTATTCCCCACAAAAAGGGGCCAGCCGAAATATCCGGCCTTACGCGCCTGGTTTACCTCATCATAGCCACGTGGTCCCCGGGTGTCGGTGCTATCGGCATTTGCATCGGGGCCTACTTCACCCCAATACAGGAACCCCGTTTTTTGATCTACTGAAATACGATAAGGATTTCGGTTACCCATCACATATATCTCCGGGCGGGCGTTTGCTGTTCCTTTGGGGAAAAGGTTTCCGTCCGGGATGGAATATGTACCATCATCATTGGGCTTAATGCGGATGATCTTGCCACGAAGATCATTTGTGTTACCCGCGCTGCGCCGTGCATCATATTGAATGTGGCCCGGCGCGTCATTCAACGGCGCGTAGCCGTGGTTGACAAATTTTTGTTTGGGTTCATCAAATGGCGTGGAGTTGTCGCCGGCAGAAACAAACAATGAACCGTCAGGTCCGAATGCAATAGAACCACCGGTATGACAACAGATGCCGCGCTGGGAATAAAATTGAAGGATAACTTTTTCCGATTTTGGATCCAGGGTATCGTTTTTGAATTCAAAACGCGAAAGTCTGTTCACTGAAGTATCAGCCGGACTATAAAAAACATACACCCAATTGTTCTTTGCAAAATTTGGGTCTGCTTTGATACCCAGTACGCCTTCTTCGGCATTCACACCTTCAATTCCCGACTTCCAGTATACATTCAGGTAACCTGCCTGTTTGATTTGTTTTGTAGAATTTTTGTACAGCATGATCTCGCCCCGACGTTGTGCAACCAGCAAATCAAGACTGGGCAAAATGGTCAACTCAGTTGGCTCGGTGAGTGTTCCCTGGGTGAGCACCGTTTTAACAAAGCGGTCTTCTGCCGGTGGGATCTGCGTGTGTGCCTTAGCGTAATCAAGGGTCTTGTTGCCTCCTATGGCATATTGGATACCACCCAGGATATGTCCCAGGTAAAGTGAATCAGAATAGGATTCATCCGTATGCCCCAATTCAGTATACCAGGCCCTGCCACCATCGTAGTCGTGATACCATGCCATCGGGTGGTTGTCGCCATTCTTGCCACCTTCATAACTCTTTTCATCAATCTTGATGAGCACCTTAACATCCGGATTCAATTTCTGGAAATTGTACCACTCATCGGTCCTCACCCATTTCTCAGGTAAATGTTGTGTAGAGGGATGGTTTTTGTCTACCACCAACAGCGTCGCCTGCTGTTGTTTGGGGTGACTCAGGAAGAGTCCGCCGATCATGCGCGTGAACCAGCCCCAATCATTTCCAATATCTGAGGCAGCATGAATACCAACGAAGCCACCGCCTGCCTGTATGTACCTTTCAAAGGCGGCCGACTGAAATTGATCAAACACATTACCCGTGGTGCTCACAAAAACAACTGCAGCGTAATTTTTAAGACTGTCGTCATTAAAATATCTCGAATCCGTAGTTGTGTCAACCTGGAAATTGTTTTGCAATCCCAGTTTCTGGATTGCAGCCATTCCAACCGGGATGGAATTATGATGAAACCCTGCAGTCTTGCCAAAGACAAGGACACGGGGTGAGCCGCTGCGTTTTCCGCACGAGATCATAAGAATGGTGACAGAAATCGTCAGTAGCAGAGAGAGTCTTTTCATAATGGAAGTTTATCGAGTCAAAAGTGGGCCCAAGTTAAGGGCAAAAAGGCAAATGGGAATACCGGTTATAAAATTTTAGAAGCCTTCTAAACATTAGATTTGTCCAATGCGGCATCGAAAATCTTATTCGAGCATCAGCTTTGTGGAATACCCCTGGCCCCTGGCCTGGCTAGGTGTTCTCTCAATGGCTGTATTTCGCATCCCGCTTGGCTTTCGGAGGAATATTCAATTTTTCAAATTGATGGGATGTGGAAAGGGTGAAGCTTTCGATTTTCATCCCGACTGGAAACGATGGGCGATCCTTGCCGTGCACTCCGATTTGTTAATGACAGGAAAAGGAATGACCAATCTTGAAACATTTCAGATCCTGTATGGAAAACTAGCTTCGGCCTGGATTAGAATCTTTCGTTGCAGGGTTCGAACGGTGATTCTGGAAGCTCTGGACGGACATGGCAGGTGGGATGGCAAGACCCCGTTTTTATTTTCAAAAGAAGCGCTCACCCCGGGCGAAAAAATTGCAATACTGACCAGGGCCACCATAAGAATTAAAAAGTTGCGCACCTTTTGGAAAAACGCAAAACAATTCAATCATAAATTGTCAAATTGGGAAGGATTGCAATTCTCGCTTGGTATTGGAGAGATGCCATTTTTGAAACAGGCTACTTTCAGCATCTGGGAAAATATTGAATCGATGAAATCATTTGCCTATCAGTCTGCAGATCATGTTGCTACAATTCAAAAAACAAGATCAGAAAACTGGTATCGCGAAGAAATGTTTATCCGATTCCGCGTCATTTTTGATACCTTTTAGCTTTAGCGTTTAACCTTTTACCTTTGCAATCTATGTCAAAACAACAATCCATTCCATTAAACGTAAGTTCAGAGATCGGCACCTTAAGAAGTCTGCTGGTGCATAGCCCGGACAGTGGGCTCGGTAAAGTCGTTCCATCCAAGGCACAGGACTGGTTGTTCGAAGACATTGTTCACCTTGACACGATCCGGAAAAAGGAATATGATTTCTACACCAAGATCCTGCTTTACTTCCTGGATCCTGCGAAGATCAAGGGCAAATTGAAAGCGTATGATTCAGATAAGAATAATCGCAAATTTTTGAAACCTGATAACGCAGATTTTTTCAGGTCAGATAAGGTGATAGAACTGCAATGGCTTTTGGCAGAAATCCTGGCTGATCGAGAGTTGAAACTAAAGCTTGTAGCTTCTGTTTGTGCCATCGAAGCGTGTTCGTATGAAACGCAAGGGCAGTTGTTGGAAATCGATCCCACCAAGCTGGCAAAGGTATTCATCAGCGGTTCACTCACCGAGGATAAGATGATCTTCGCTCCCATTCCCAATTTAATTTTTACGAGGGATATTGGCATCGTCATCAATGATCATGTTCTGTTGAATAAGCCGGCAAAAAAGGCTCGCACCCGGGAGGCTTTGCTGATGAAATATATTTTCTTCAATCATCCCTTCTTCGCGAAATACCACGATAAGATCATCGAGATCCCGGACACCTTTCATCATTTCCTGATGCCGAAGGATGGCGACGAGAAAAAAATTACGCTTGAAGGTGGGGATGTGATGGTGGTGAGTAAGGATCATCTGTTGGTTGGTGTTAGCGAAAGAACAACGATGGAAGCTGCGCACCAGGTAGTGAATATTTTGTTCGAACTGAACCTGGTTAAAAAAGTGAGCGTGGTGAAGATTCCGAAGAAGCGGGATTATATGCATATAGACACGGTCTTCACTCAGATCAAAAAGAATGTTTGGGTCATGCTTGGGAATTTTTCAAGGAAGGCAATGAAGAATGAGGACGCCGATACGGTGCAGCGAATCCTGGAAGGCTCGAGAAAAGATGACAAGTTGAAGGTCGTTCAATTCAGAAAAAAAAATATTGGAACGCCCACCTACTTTGAAAGCCTGGAAGATCTCCTGGTAGACATCAGCAAGAATGATCTCGGCTCTAAAGAAGCCGTGAAATTTATTTATTCAGGCAATAATGAATTCCCTTATGATGCAAGGGAACAGTGGACCGACAGTTGCAATCTGCTTGCCTTGAGAGAAGGTGTGGTGTTAGGATATGACAGGAATGACAAGACGGTTGAGGCCTTTAAGGAAAACGGTTTCGCCATCATCAGTGCGCATGAACTGCTGGAGAAATTTGAATCGGGAAAGATGAGTCCTGAAAAGATGAAAGACACGCTTATATTAATGCCTTCAGCTGAACTATCCCGTGCGCGGGGAGGGTTTCATTGCATGAGCCTACCATTATTCAGGGACGCGTTATAGATTGTAGATTGTGGATTGTGGATTATAGATAAGAAAGTCCAGGTCCACCATCCACAATCCACAATCTAAAATCTAAAATATTGCAGACCACCTCACATATCTTAATGATCAAACCCGTCAACTTCAGCTTCAATGCTGAAACAGCGGTAAACAATGCATTCCAGGTTGCGGGGCATGATGCGGGCGCGCAACAGAAAGCCCTGCACGAATTTGAAGGATTCGTGAGTCTGCTAAGATCTAACGGAATTGACGTGATGGTGGTGGAAGACAGTCCGGCTCCCTACACTCCGGACTCGATTTTCCCAAACAACTGGATTTCGCTTCACGAAGACGGAACGGTATACCTCTACCCGATGTACGCGCCGAATCGCAGGTTGGAACGAAAGCCGGGAGTTTTGAAGGAATTAAAGAAGAAATTTCGATTTGGGAAGACCGTCGACCTCAGCCTGCACGAAAATGAACATCGCTTCCTTGAAGGAACAGGCAGCATGGTCCTGGATCGCGAAAACAAAATTGCATACGCCTGCCTTTCTCCCCGTACAAACAAAAACCTGTTTGAGTCCTTTTGCAAATCGGCGGGTTACCGGCCCGTTTCATTCCAGGCGGCCGATGAAAATGGAAGGGAAATATACCACACCAACGTCATGATGTGCGTGGCAGACAAATATGCTGTCATTTGCCTGGACTCCATTCAAAACCCCAATGAGAAAAAGGAAGTCGTTGACAATTTAAAAAGATCCGGGAAAGAAATTGTTGAGATCAGTTTGGCGCAAATGAATCATTTCGCCGGAAATATGTTGCAAGTGAATAATGAGGAAGGGAAAAAAATCCTGGTGATGTCAACCCAGGCTTATCAATCTTTAACGCAGGAACAAATCGCAAACCTGGAAAAATTTAACCCGATTCTTCATTCATCCCTCACCACCATTGAAACTAATGGCGGAGGCAGCGCCAGGTGCATGATGGCGGAAATTCATTTGCCACAACTCACCTGACCAGTAATTCAGCCTTTGTTTTGGAAAATGCCTGGCTCACTTCCAGCGATTTTTTCGCGAGTGACTCATTCACTTTCTGGAGCGCCTTACTCAGTGCTTCGCGCAATTCATCCGAGCGCCCCCCATTCGCCCTCCTCGCTTGCACAAGCCATTGTTTCAGCAGCACATCATCGTGCCACAACCCGATTACATCCTGCAGGTGATCCAGTGCGTTAGCCCTTGACTTTGTAAGAAGCATGGTTTGCTTATTTTCAGGAAATGCATTACGCGTATACAGCATTTTCTTGGCAAGCTTACGGCGATCATGCCAGTGTGTGGAAGGAGGTACCAGGGATTGTTCTTTCTTCCATTGCAAAACGAGATTGCGCCAATATTTCCTCATATCTGCTTCCTTCATCGTCTTGGCGGAATCGTGCAACACTTCACCCAGCCTGTACAGGCTCTTCTCAAATTTTTTGTGGTGCGATGCCAGTTCTTCCTTCGCCTTCTCCGTTCTTTTTCGGATATGCTTACGCGTGAGTATCTCCTGTAACCGGTGCCTTCGTAGCCAGAGTTCGATCAGTTCCTTTTCCCGCACATCACCCGCCTCCAGGAACAGCTTTTTTACTTTGCCTTTTATTTTTTTGAATTTTTGGGATTCCTCCTTAAACCCAATCAATTGGATTCCCGCCTTCAGTTTTTTTAAGTGCACACGAAAGCGGTGCAGGCTTTCGGTGTCCTGCGATTGATGATAGTTTTTCAACTCCTCATCCGCACCCTGTCTTTGTTTTTCAAGGTAGTCGAGTAATTGTTCTACAGGCATGTTCAGTGTTGTAATGCAAACATTTTTTTCAACCCCTGGTCGAAACTCATGGGCTCAAAGCCCAATTCCTTGCGGGCCTTGTCAATGATGAAACCGGTTTTGGGAGGTCTGCGGGCGTGCTGGGAAAAGATGGAGGCGTCCACTTCTTCAATCAGGTCTTCATTCAATCCGAAATACCCGGCAGTCTTGATAGCCATCTGATAAGGTGTAAGAAAATCTGATCCTGAAATATGAAAAATGCCATGCGCTTTCTTTCTGATGACAAGAATGATGCCCTTTACGAGGTCTTCAACATAAGTTGGTGTTCTGAATTGATCGTTCACCACTTTTATTTTCTCACCCTGTTCCAACTTCGACTTTACCCAGGTAATGATATTTGATCGCGTGCCGTCCAGGGAATTGCCGTAGACCAACACCGTTCGAATAATCGCCCAGGGCGTTTGCGCATGCATCACAATGTCTTCCGCCATCTGTTTCGTTTTGCCATACCAGTTCACCGGACTGGGTTCGTCTTCTTCTTTGTAAGGTCCCGACAACCCGTCGAAGACAAAATCGGTAGATATATAGATCAGAAAGGCCTTCGCTTCTTCACAACAAACAAGAATGGATGAAGTGCCACCATAGTTGGTTTCAAAGGAGCGAGTCTCGTTCACTTCGCACTCGTCCACCTGCGTCATGGCACCTGCGTGAATAACCGTATCAGGGTGATGGAGGTCAAAAACGTGGTAAACATCAAAGGGTTCACGGAGGTCCATCTTCACATAGCTGAGCCGCTCGTGCTCCGGTAAGCGGGATTCACCCTTCCCCGCGGCAATAACGTGGAAGCCCGCCTGCAGTAATTCTTTGACGAGGTGCTGCCCCAATAAGCCATTTGCGCCTGTTACCAAAACCTTCATATCAATAATAATGGAGTGATTAGAGGGAGCTTCAAAGCTTTATCCAATTTACAAAATGATTATCCATTGACCTAAAGATTGGTGAATAGCGGTAATTGTGTATTTTTGCCACCTCAAAATGGGGTTCTAAAGAATATTTAACGATTGCATTGACCACTTGAATTGTTTTTAAAAATATACCCATATCGACCAGGGAATGGAAAAAAAAGTTACTAAAATCGGAGTTCTTACTTCAGGTGGTGATTCTCCGGGCATGAATGCCTGTATCCGTGCGGTTGTTCGCACGAGTATTTATTACGGATTAGAGGTTTTTGGAATCATGCGGGGGTATAGTGGGATGATCGAAAACGATATTTTCCCAATGCAGTCCCGCAGCGTTGCAAATATTATACAGCGTGGTGGTACTATTTTAAAAACTGCCCGCTGCAAAGAGTTTTTTGAATACGAGGGAAGGAAAAAGGCCTATCAAAACCTGGTGAAGCATGGAATTGACGGACTGGTAATCATTGGAGGAGATGGATCTTTCAGGGGCGCCAATATTTTTTCGCACGAATTCGACATACCCTGCATTGGTTTGCCGGGTACCATCGACAAGGACATTGCCGGAACAGATTTCACGATCGGCTTTGACACGGCAGTAAATACGGCTGTTGAAGCGATAGACAAGATTAGGGACACTGCAGACGCACACGATCGTCTCTTTATCATCGAAGTGATGGGTAGGGACGCCGGATATATCGCATTGCACAGCGGTATCGCAACAGGCGCCGAAAATATTCTGATCCCTGAACGAAAGACCAATATTGAAGAGATCATCAATTCGCTCCAGGAGAAAGAAAAACGCAAGAAGCTTGTAAACCTGATCGTGGTGGCCGAAGGAGATGAATCAGGCGGTGGTGGGCAGATCGCAAAGATTGTGAAGGAAAGGTTGCCCGCTATGGATACCAGGCTTTGCATCCTGGGACATATCCAAAGGGGCGGATCGCCGAGTTGTCTTGACAGGCTGATCGCGAGCCGCATGGGCTACGCCGCCGTAGAAGCTTTAATAGAAGGAAAAGATAAACATAATTGCATGATAGGTGTTATGAACAACAGGATGCACTACACCCCGTTGGAAAAAGCTACCAAATCAAAACAGAAAATAAGCGAAGACTGGCTAAAAATTGTGAAGATCCTCGCAAGCTAACCTGGAATTTACACTGCAACTAATTAAGTGACCGATCACCAAACCCGAATCTCAATCGTTTCGCATGTCTAATATTACGAAGTACCTGCACGCAGATATGGATAAGCAAGCTGGCATTGAACACACGCGCCAGCGCACCAAGATCGTAGCTACCGTAGGACCCGCCTGCGATACGTATGAAAAATTGTTGGACCTCGTTAGGGCCGGCGTAAATGTTTTCAGACTGAATTTTTCGCACGGAGCGCACGAAGACAAACTCAAAATCATTGAGCACATCCGGAGCATTAATAAAACAGAACCCTTCAACATCGCCATACTCGGAGATCTCCAGGGACCGAAACTGAGGGTGGGTGAAATTGAAAATAACGGCCTTGAAATTAAACCAGGCGATGTGCTCACCTTCACCAATCAAAAATGTGTTGGTAACAAGGAACGCATTTATGTGAGCTATCCCAATCTCCATTCTGATGTTAAGCCCGGCAATGTCATCATGATCGACGATGGAAAACTGGAGGTGCGTGTGAAAGAGATTATGAGCAATAATGATGTAAAGGTGGAAGTGATCATGGGCGGAATTCTGTCCTCCAAAAAAGGAATCAACCTCCCCGATACAAAGATTTCACTGCCGGCGTTGACTGAAAAGGATTTGGTGGATCTTGAATTTATCATTGAGCAAAAGCTTGATTGGGTGGCACTTTCTTTTGTGCGTAGCGTGAAAGACATCGTCACCATCAAGAGCAAACTGGCCGATAAGAAGAGTATGACCAAGGTCATAGCCAAAATCGAGAAGCCGGAAGCACTCACCAATCTGCGCGAGATCATCCTGGAGTCGGACGGCATTATGGTTGCCCGGGGCGACCTGGGAGTTGAATTGCCGGTTGAAAAGATTCCGTTGATTCAAAAAGAAATTGTCAGGAAATGCATTCACAGGGCAAAGCCCGTTATTGTGGCGACGCAGATGATGGAAAGCATGATTGACCGCATTAAACCCAACAGGAGTGAAATCACAGACGTGGCGAATGCCGTGCTGGAAGGGGCGGATGCAGTGATGCTGAGCGGCGAAACCGCCACAGGTCAACATCCTACGCTGGTGGTGGAAACCATGCGTAAGATCATCATGGAAGTGGAATCCAAAGAATACCGCTTTAACCGGGAAGAGGATCTGAAGCCCCAGCCCCACTCTCCCACTTTTCTTAGCGATGCCATTTGTTATAATGCTTGCAAAATCGCGAGGGACGTAAATGCCGATGCGCTGATCGGAATGACTCAGACGGGATACACCGCATTTATGCTAAGTAGCTACCGTCCAAAATCCCAGTTGTACATATTTACGAAGGAGAGAACCCTGGTTAATCAGCTTAGTCTGAGTTGGGGCGTAAGGGCATTTTTTTATGATGAGGAAAATAGCCTGGATGATATTATCTTTGATGAAATAGAAATCCTGAAGAACAGGGGCTTTATTAAATCCGGAGACTATGTGGTGAATACAGGCAGCACACCCGTTCAACTACATCTCCCGACAAATTTGCTGAAGATTACTAAAATAGATTAGTTACTATCCCATTGAAGCTGCGGGACCGGTTCTTGTAATCGGTCCCTTTTTTTTAGTAGACAGTGGACAGTTGACAGTAGACAGCTAAATCGCTTTAATCCCCGTCTACTGTCTACTGTCCACCGTCCACTATTGTCAATACACTCCAACCTCCGCGATCACCGGCGGAGCCTTGGAGGCCAAAATATTAATTCGAATTTTTGAAGTTGTTATGGGACGAAAACTGAGTATTCTCTTATAACCGATCGTGGTGCCACTCACCAGGGCCTTGAAATACGCACCATCCCAATATTCAACGATGAAAGCATACACGCGTTGACCCAACTCGATGGCTTCCATCATTTGCACGTGATTGATTTCTGTTGGTGAACCAAGATCAATTTCAAGCACTGGATGATTTACTGAAGCTGCTGTGAACGTGGCCCGGTCTCCATCTGTGAGCGCCTTCGCCGGGAGGGGCTTATCATTCTCCACCAGCGACGCTTTTTTCCCAAGCGCTTCATTCTTTGCCGTCAGTTCTCTCAACGCCTTGCCAAATGCCACCAGCGATGCAGAATCCGCTTCGTGTATCAAACCTCTCTTGTCGGGTGGAACATTCAGGATCAGGTTGGCGCCGCGGCCTGCGCTGGCGAGGTAAATTTTCATGAGCTCGGTTGCAGATTTCACCTGCGCGTCCTCCTCAGGATGGTAGAACCATCCCGGCCTGATGGACACGTCTACTTCTGCAGGTATCCAGTTTTTACCATTGACATTTCCCCGGTTAAGCGTATCCGTTGGAGGAGCACCTGCGCCTCTTGAAAATCCAGCGGTGTCAAGCAGGTTCCAATTGGTTTCATTGATAAATCCCTTCTCATTCCCACACCAGCGCGTGCCCGGACCAATGTCGCTGAAAATGATAATATGCGGTTGCCATTTAAAAACAGAATCCTGGAACCTGCCAAAATCATAAACCTGCTTCTTGCCATTTGGGCCTTCGCCATTGGCGCCATCCCACCACAATTCAAAGAGGTCGCCATATTGCGTCAGCAACTCGCGCATCGTCGAGACATAAACATTATTGTACTCCGGAGTTCCATAAGCCGGATGATTTCTATCCCACGGTGATATATAAACGCCGAATTTAAGTCCCTCTTTTTTGCATGCATCGCTCAATTCCCTCACCACGTCCCCCTTGCCATTTTTCCAATTGCTTTCCCGCACCGTGTGCGTGCTGAATTTACTGGGCCAAAGGCAAAATCCATCGTGATGTTTAGCGGTAAGAATAATTCCTTTCGCACCAGCCGCTTTGGCGATGCGTGCCCACTGGACGCAGTTCAACGCCGTTGGCGCAAAGACAGCCGGATCTTCCTTTCCCTCCCCCCATTCCTTGTTGGTGAAGGTATTAGGGCCGAAATGGATGAATAAATAAAACTCCGTGGCCTTCCAATTTACCTGTTCTTTAGACGGAACCGGGCCGAACGGCTTTGGCTGTGCAAAAATTTGAGTGGAAATGACGAAGAGCATCCAGAGGCATGCGGACAAGATTCTCATGTACTGATCTTTTCTTTGACCTTCGTGAAGTTATGCAAATTGGACTTCGCCCGTTTCCTGATTTTTTTTTGCATCATGCCCGACCAGCCAAATAGTACACCGGGCAGGCCCAGCGCCCGCCGGCTCCATTTGTATAAACTGAAATTGTCCTGGTGTTCCAGGATCTTACCATTGTGAAATCGAAAATGCGCATGAATTTTATTGATTACGGACCGGCCGGTTGAAGAAAAGACATAATGTGCGGTCCAGTCGCAGCTCCCATAATCAACATCTGCGATTACCCTACGGTAGGTGAGCGAAAAACCTTTAGCATTTGTGCACAACATCTCCCACATGGCTCTCACCTGAGTGGCATCTAACCGTTCAAAGACAGGATCGTAGAATACAGCCTCGTCAGCATATGCATTTTGCATGGTCACATAATCAAGCTTCTCAAAGGCCTTATAGAAGTCGTGGATCAGCTGTTCGTTCGGGTGCATAAAATTGCCGCTGGCATTTACCGATTCGATTAACTTTAGCCTTTCTAAATTACAACCACCATGAGAATTTTGCCCTATTTGGTACTGCTTTTTCTTGCCCCAAATATTCTTGGACAGGGGAATTCGCTCGACAGCAGCTGGGTACTTGATAACTATACAAAGATGGAAAAAATGATCCCCATGCGTGACGGGGTCAAACTTTTCACATCTATCTACATCCCAAAGGACGCCAGCGAGAAACATCCCATACTGATTAAGCGCACACCCTATTCTGCAAAACCCTATGGTGCAGCATATTTTGATTTCTGGAGTAACTACCTGCGAAATTACCTGCGCGACGGATATATCATGGTCATCCAGGACGTGCGAGGAAAATTTATGAGTGAAGGCCAATTTAAAGACGTAAGACCATTCAATCCCGACAAAAAAGGAACTGAAACAGATGAAGCCAGTGACAGCTATGACACGATCGACTGGCTGATCAAAAATATTCCGGGTAACAATGGAAATGCAGGCGTGTTTGGCGTTTCTTACCCGGGGTTTTACAGCACCATGGCCGCGCTTAGTGGTCACCCGGCCCTCAAAGCCGTTAGCCCACAGGCCCCCGTTACAGATTGGTTCATTGGCGACGATTTTCATCACAACGGAGCATTCTTTTTCATGGATGGCTGGTCTTTTTATTCCGGATCTTTTGGTCAGCGAAGGCCGAAACCCTCGGCAGAAGAGACGACAGGATTTGATGCACATTCAAACGATAATTATGATTTTTATTTAAAGACCGGTGCGTTGAAAAATTTTCTGAAACTGGCTGGCGACAGCATTGCCTTTTGGAAGGAACTCTATGATCATCCCAACTATGACGATTGGTGGAAGGCTCGAAACCCAAGGAATTTTGTGACGGATGTAAAGCCCGCTATTCTTGTTGTGGGTGGACTGTATGATGCCGAAGACCTGTTTGGTGCATGGAATCTTTATAAGGCCATTGAATCAAAAAGCAAGAATACCAGTAACCGAATCGTGATGGGTCCATGGTCGCACGAATACTGGGCCACGAGCGACTGGACGAAACGTGCTGACGGAAGCAGGTTGGGGCATATTTCCTTCAGTTCCAAAACTTCGGAATGGTACCAGAACAACATTGAAGTTCCTTTCTTCAATTATTACCTGAAAGGAAAAGGAGACCTCAAAGATTTTGCCGAAGCGACGATTTTTTTCAGCGGTGAAAATCAGTGGCGCAAATTCGATCGCTGGCCTCCTGCTGAAAAAACCGACAAGCCGATTTTCCTCCACTCGAATGGCACCCTGTCCTGGAATGCGCCTCAGGACAAGAACAGCTTTTCTGCTTACACGAGTGATCCGGCAAGCCCTGTTCCATATGCCGAAAATGTGCATTGGGAGCGAACACGGGAATATATGCTCGATGACCAACGATTCGCCAGCCGCCGACCCGACGTACTGGTCTTTGAAACCGGTCCGCTTGATGCCGATCTTCGATTAGCCGGAACGGTTACTGCAAAATTGAATGCCGCCATTTCCACCACCGATGCTGATTTCGTTGTGAAATTGATTGATGTTTTCCCAAATGATTACCCGCTGAAATCGGCTGCAGACACGAACTACCCTATGGGCGGCTACCAAATGCTGGTGCGCGGCGAAATCATGCGGGGCCGGTACCGGAATAGTTACGAAAAGCCTCAGGCCTTCATGCCCGGGAAAATCGAAGTTGTTCAATACGACTTGCCAGATGTTGCCCACGTCTTTCAAAAGGGACACCGCATCATGATACAAATTCAGAGTAGCTGGTTTCCACTTGCCGACAGAAACCCACAGCAATTCATCGACATTTACCATTGCGACGACAAAGATTTTATCAGATCAGACATTCGCATTTATCATGACGCCGCACATCCTTCACAAATTATTCTGCCAGTGGCGAAATAAACCGAAGGTATTTGTCCCTCATGCAATGTCCGCAGGGCCGGAAGCCTGCTTGCCGAATCATGCCTACGTTTTTGCGTCGTGAAAAATGATTCCAAGTGTAAATCGCCTGCCACTGCTAATTTCGCTCACGCCATGTTTCATGTTCACCCGGTAATAGCCTTTACTTCCTTTCACGGGTCTGAAATTAGTTGTGAAAACCAGCATATCTCCCTTTGCCGGATTAATCACACTCACCTTGGATTGCGCTCTCGGTACCTGTTCTGTTAAGACAAATTCTCCGCCTGAATAATCCTGCCCAGGTTCGCTCAAAAACAAAACCACCTGGATAGGAAAATATATATCCCCATAGAGGTCCTGGTGAAGGCAATTATACCCACCCTCTCCGTACTTCAGGATCAAAACGGTTGCCTTCTCCTGCTGGTTGCGGGCACATTCGTCGAGAAATTTTTCATGGGATGCCGGGTAACGTCTTTGAATATTTAATTTTGTCATCCACTCATTCGCTACGGGTGCCAGCACCTGATACATTTCAGTTCTAATTTCCTGGATGATTTCTGGCAAAGGATAATTGAAGTATTTATATTCCCCGAGGCCGAAGCGATATCGCTCCATCACAATGGTCTTTCGATAGCGGCGCTCCTCATCATATGCGGTTCGCATGGCATCGCAGGTCTGATCATTCAGAATGCCTTTCACCCGTGAATAGCCCCTGGCGTGCAGTTCATTCTCCATTTTGCCAACGTCAAAAATTTGCATGACCAACTTTTTTTGTGCTCCCAAATTTCCTGCACAGGGTTCATGCTGCAAACCCGAAACTTGCTATTCTGCGCTCAACCGTTTTTATCCCAATTCCACTAACTTCAATTCAAATTCCATACTGTTTTTACTCAAAGCCTATTCATGAAAAAATTGTTTAGCCTTCTCTGTTGTTATTCAGTACTTTTTGCCCATGCCCAACAGGGCTATATGGAACCGACAGATCCATTGGTAAAAGAAAATATTTCCAAATGGCAGGATTTGAAATTCGGGCTCTTCATGCATTGGGGCACCTACAGCCAATGGGGCGTTGTTGAAAGTTGGAGTCTTTGCCCTGAAGATGAAGGCTGGACGCAGCGCAAGGGACCTTATGCGCAGGACTATTTTACTTACAAAAAGGAATACGAAAACCTGCAAACGACGTTTAACCCGCAACATTTCAACCCGGAAAAATGGGTGACTGCCGCTAAGGATGCGGGCATGAAATACGTGGTTTTCACCACCAAACATCACGATGGATTTTGCATGTTCGATACCCACCAAACTGACTACAAGATCACGAGTGTCAAAACACCCTTTTCAAAAAATCCAAGAAGTAATGTTGCGAAGGAGATCTTTAACGCTTTCAGAAAGGAAAACTTTTTGATTGGCGCATATTTTTCAAAACCCGATTGGCATTCTGAAAATTTCTGGTGGCCCTATTTCCCGCCGAAGGATAGAAATATTAACTACGATCCAAAAAAGCACCCCGAGCGCTGGCAGGCTTTCAAGGATTTTACATATGCGCAAATAGGAGAGCTGATGAGTGAATATGGCAAGATGGATATCCTTTGGCTGGATGGAGGCTGGGTTCGTCCTTTGTCGACGGTTGACAAAAACGTGGAATGGCAAAGGGGAATCACCGTTGACCAGGATATTGACATGGCGCGGATTGCATCGATGGCAAGAACAAAGCAGCCCGGACTCATTGTTGTGGATCGCTCTGTTGGGGGAGAATTTGAAAATTATACCACACCTGAACAAGAAGTTCCGGAGAAACCACTCCTGCATCCATGGGAAACCTGTATGACCATGGGCAACTCCTGGAGTTTTGTGCCGGGAGACCATTACAAATCTTCTCACGAGCTCATTCAATTGCTGGTTAAAGTCGTTTCACGAGGCGGCAATTTCCTGTTGAACATTGGTCCCGGACCCGACGGCGACTGGGATCCTATCGCGTATGAAAGGCTGAAAGAAATTGGTGCATGGATGAAAATGAATGGAGAAGGCATTTACTTTTCGAAGCCCATATCTCCCTATTCAACCGGTAAACTGTTCTTTACACAGTCATCGCAGACACATTCGATCTACGCATTCTATCTCTTCGACAAAGACGAACAGGGTGCGCCAGAACAAATTTCGTTAGGCCAGCTTGGTGTGCCAAAAAACGCCAGGATAGAGATCCTGGGCATGAAGGAAAAAGTAAAACTGGCTTCCACACCCGAAGGCGTGACGATCGAAATTCCGCAAACGGTTGCGTCAAAAATAAAGAATCGTGATGCCCTGGTTTTTAAAATATCCAATTAATTTCGATTTAGCATACGCTCACTTTGAATCATCTCAAAATCTTGCCATCCGTTCCCATTTTTGGACGGGAACTGTTACCTTTGCGCACTCAAACTCCTTTATATGAGCATGGTTGATTCTTTTGAAAAAATTCCCTGTCACATCTTCAATAATACCCACGAAGGCTCGGCATTCGTGGCTAAAGAGGTTGCGACGCTCATTCGCGATAAGCAAAAGAAAGGTGAGAAATGTGTTCTCGGTTTGGCGACCGGCTCAACCCCTAAATCACTCTATGCAGAGCTGGCAAAAATGCATCGCGAAGAAGGTTTGAGCTTTAAGAACGTGGTGACTTTTAACCTTGACGAATACTATCCCATTGACAATGATGCGTTGCAGAGCTACAATCGGTTCATGAAAACTCAACTGTTCGACAAGGTTGATATCGATCCTGCCAATTGCCACATCCCAAATGGAGAATTACCAAAGGAAAAAATCAAAGACCACTGTGCCGAATATGAAAGGGCTATTGAGAGTGTAGGTGGAATTGATTTGCAGATCCTGGGCATTGGTAACAATGGTCATATCGGATTCAACGAGCCTGGTTCCAGCATATTTTCACGTACGCGCCTGGTGGCACTCGAAAATTCCACACGCATTGCAAATGCCTATGAGTTTGCGAATATCTCCGAAGTACCGCGTTTTGCCGTCACCATGGGTATCAGTACGATTTTGAAAGCGAAGCGAATTATTCTAATGGCCTGGGGACCGATGAAGGCACCTGTTGTGCACAAGTCGGTGGAGTCGAATATCACAGAGTCCATCCCGGCATCGCTGCTGCAAAATCATCCCAATTGCCAGTTTATGCTTGATGAGGCATCAGCTGCAGAGTTAACGAGGTTCAAGTCGCCCTGGCTTACTGGCGACACAGACTGGACGCCAAAAATGATTCGAAAGGCCGTGGTGAACATGGCGCTCAAATTGGGAAAACCGGTTTTGAGTTTGACAAATTCCGACTATAACGATAATTCACTTGGAGACCTGCTCGTTGAAAAAGGCGACGCCTATGAAATTAACCTGCAGGTATATTATTTGTTGCGCGACAGCATTACCGGCTGGCCAGGGGGTAAACCCAATGTTCACCTGCCGAATCATCCTGAACGGTCCACACCTTATCCCAAGCGCACCATCATTTTTTCTCCTCATCCTGATGATGATATCATTTCGATGGGCGGCACTTTTCAGCGTTTACACGACCAGGGACATGATGTTCACGTGGCTTATCAGACCTCAGGCAATATAGCGGTGACGGATGAATTCGTGACGCGCTTCCTCGATTTCGCTGTGGGGTTTGAAGACATGTTCGGAATTGACAGCAAAAAATCCCAGCAGATCCTGCAACAGGCAAGGGCCTACCTGAAAAGCAAAAAGAAAAGTGATATCGATTCGACAGAGATCAGGAGCATCAAAGGTTTAATCAGGCGTTGTGAAGCCAAAGCCACTTGTCGTTATGTAGGCATCAAAGATGATAACATCCATTTTCAAAATCTTCCGTTTTATGAAACGGGCACTATCGAAAAAAATCCGATGGGTGAAAAGGATGTTGAATTAACCACTGCATTGTTTCGCGAAATAAAACCTCAGCAGGTTTTCTGTGCAGGGGACCTGGCCGATCCGCATGGCACACACAAGGTTTGTCTTGATATCGTATTTGAGTCCCTCAGAAGAATTAAAGCCGCCGGCGACACATGGGTGAATGATTGCTGGCTTTGGTTGTACAAGGGCGCATGGCAGGAATGGGATATCAGCGAAATAGAAATGGCGATCCCGATGAGTCCGGAACAAGTCATCCAAAAGCGTTTTGGAATCTTTATACATCAATCGCAGAAGGATATGGTTCCCTTCCAGGGCGCTGATGCGCGTGAATTCTGGCAAAGGGCAGAAGACAGGAATTCCAATACCGCCGACTTATATGCAAATCTTGGACTCACCAAGTATGCGGCGATGGAAGCATTCGTGAGGTGGCACTATTAATAGATTGGGGATTGTAGATTGTGGATTGTGGATACTAGTCACCAGCTACTAGTCAACTGATCAAAGCCACGGTGTAGCGTCCAACAAGTTTGTCCCCGCTCTTCGCAACTTTCATAATGAGCTTATCATGACGTGACGCGTCTTTGTCTAACCGGAGTTCATAGTCCTGCGCGATTGTAATTGGATTGAGCCCATTTGCATAAATGGGATTCTTAAACACCATCGCCTCTACTTCCTTTTCGAAAAAAAGATTTGACGTCAATTTCGTTTCACCGTTGTGGTGAACTTTAAAATGAATATGGGTGAGCCGGTTGTTGTACCATCCCGGGAATATAGAAGTAAATTTTGCTTCTCCCTTCTCATCGGTTTTTTGAAAACCCCGCAGCCAGGTTTCGCCGACTGATTTTTCAACTTCAAAATCTGAATACACACCTACACAGTCACATTGCCAGATGTCCACAATAGCACCGGCAATGGGCTTGCAATGCTTGTCTTCCACTTTAAAAATGTATTCGATCTCTTCCCCTTTCTTATGCTCCCGGATGTCGAACCGGTTCAGTTTTTCGTCTTTGTAAAATGGACCTTCCGGAATCGGTGGTGTGATGGGATCGTTGCATTCAGTCGTCTGCGGAACAATTTCCTTATTGTTGGCGCCAAGGAAGACGGAACTCAGGAAGCCCAATCCAATGAGCGAGAGAAACTTTTCGCGGTGCATGTTGCTAGATTTTAGATTCTGGATTGTTGATTGTAGATGGTAATCCATAATTCAATCTGCAATATCCACAATCAACAATCTACAATCTACAATCAATTGAATAGAATTTCATCCAAAAACACCCAGGCTGGTTTTCCCTTGCCCGGATGCCAATGCGGCAACTTCCCTACCGGAACGATATTGATCTTCAGGTATTGAACTTTCTGCCTTGGAAATTTTTCGGTGAGGAACAGATAATCGGCCTTGTCCTTTTGTGGTTGTTCGGGATTCGATGCTGAAAGCAAATGCAGGCTCTTTTCCTGCAAACCGCCTTCTATCCGGATGGACTCGGGCGGAAATAAATAAGGTCCGGTATTCACCTGCATACTAAACCCTACAGATGAAAGATCCACCGGCTCCCTGAAATGAATATAAAACTCCAGGCTTTTTTGCGATCCGATCCACTTGCGGTTATTGAAATCCATTTCGTCACTTTTCACCGTATCTATTAAGATACCGGCACCCAACACCGTATATCTCGGATCTGAAGGCGGGCTCTTCCACCTGATGGAATCTGCGCGGTAAACACTCCTGAATACACTGATTTTCGCAGGTGTGCTCGCCAGCCAACCTTGTCCATAAGCTGTAACCTTCAAACTGGAAGAGGTGTTTAACGCGAGTTTCCCGTTCTTTACCGGAGCACTGGTGCTATCAGGATCTTTGTCATCAAGACTGTATTTCAAAACCACGCCCCGAACCGGATGATATGCCGATATAACAGAAGAGTCATTGAATATAACTCGGTTCGCTGAAAGAATGGGCGGATTGAGCGGAATGGTTTCGGCTTTTGCAGCTTCAAACCCCCGAACCCAGCGAATTTGGGGATAACGTTGAAGCGTAGCCGCAAGCTGGATGCTGTCGAGCCCGGTATTCCAAACATACACCTCTTTTAGTGCAGGAAGTGTTCCAAGGCTGTCGAGCTGATGTGGCGCCAGTTTTATCCCGCTGAGCGAAAGTCTTTCCAGCTTCTTCAGACCTTTCAGATTGACGAGGGATGCACCCGTGAGATTGGTATAATTCAGATTTAATATCTCAAGATTTGGGAATGCCAGGACCTCTTTCAGCTCTTCATCCTTCAAAGGCATATTATGAAGATCCATCTGCACGACCTGCGCTGAGATGGATTTTAAATCCCCAATCTGTCCGGCATTAAATTTCTCTCTTCCGTAAAAACTCACATCAAGGGCGGGGCTTCCTTCATACGTTGCCTTGATAACCCTGAAGAAATTATTCAATTTTTTTACCGTCGCGGGATCGGCCGCCGCGAATTCATAAGATTTCTGCGCAGCATTGGAGCTGTTCTGCGCCACCATTTTTTTCAGTAAAAGGGTGTCAGAAAGACTGGCCCACTTGATCCTGGGATCAATACCCGAGCGCAGCCACTGAAAAATTATTTTTTTGTCTTCATCCGACAGCTGAGGTTTGCCCGCGGGAGGCATATGTTTCTTGTCCTCGTCGGGAAGGTTGATGTATTTCCAAAGCAGGCTGTTTTCAGCATCACCTAACTTGAAAGCAACGCCATGCCTTCCGCCCTTTTCAAATCCAGACAGCGTGCTTAGCAAGAGCCCTCCTTTGGTCTTTTGTTCACTATGACATGAAAGACATTTCTCATCAAATATGGGCTGAATCGCCGCTTCATAAACATTCGCCTTTGCAAAATCAACGGGTCCGCGCTGCTTAACCTTTTCCATGGGTTCAAAAATATACTCCGAACCATGCGTAATATTTCCCCCTGCATGACCTACCAAAATTGCCAGGATCGGGAACAGCCAAACTGATACAAAGAAAGCTGGCTTCACCTGCAACACCTGCTGGTGGCACAGGAAAAAAACATAACTAAAACTTGCAAGGAAAATTCCTGTCCATTTATGCCACTGAAGCGATTGGACATCGTAACCGCCTTCGCGTGAGAGAAAAATTCCAAAGAGAGCAGAAATAATTCCGAAAAAAGCATTTAGACCCAAAAGATAATAAAGGCTTTCCTGGTTATGTTCCTGCAATAGGCTGTGGCGCCATTTCGGAATCAGAAATAGGAGACTGATCATAATCGACAATACCAGTGGGAAATGAACCACCAGGGGATGAAGCCTTCCCAAAACTTTAAAACCTGTTGGCAATTGCAGTCTGCCCGAGAACAGCACGCAAATCAACAGGAAGAAGAACATGCACCATAGACCAGATGAGAAAATTGTGTGCAGCCTGCCCTTTGTCTTTGATGAAGAAGTTGTTGAAATCAAACCCGTGTCAATTTATAAGGATATACTTTGCCGGAATTCCATTGTGCCACATACAGATTTTCGTCGCGGTCCACGCAAACATCGTGAGGATGCTCAAATATTTTGTCAACCTGCGAAAGCGGTTGAAGTTCGTTTCCTTTATATTGAGGGGAAGATCCGCCTGGATTTGAAACCACTTTATTGTCTGCGTCGAGGATGGTTACGAACCCTGACTTTTCTGCTTCCAGGCTCGGACTGCGCAAAACGGCAGCATATAAGTTCTTGCCATGGATCACAGGTCTGCATACGCACGCACCTGGAATATGAAGGGTCTCGATGAAGCTACCATCGAACTTGAATTTCTTAAAACAATTGCGCGTCCGGTCGGTAATTAACAGAACCGGCTCTTTCAATCTTGTATCGACACAGATGCCATGTGCATTGTCGAGGTTTTTTTCTTCTGTACCTCTCCCTCCAAAGCTGTTCAGGAGTTTTCCATTCGCATCGTATTGCATGATGTATTGCGCGCCATATCCATCTGCGATATAGAAGGATCCATCCGGCATCACCGTTGTTTCCGTAGGAACAAATTCTTCGGCCTTGGTATAGTGACCCGTTTCCTTGGGATAGTCAACGGTGAGCAGCAATTTCCCGTCTATCGTAGTCTTATACACCTGGTGCTTTACCGTATCAGTTATCCAAAGAAATTCTTCACCGCCGAGGTCTGCGTAAGTCAGTCCGTGCGCACCCGGGAAATCGTGACCCCAGGAATCTTTTAATTTTCCCCCGGTCGAATAAATGAGAATATTGTTATGCGTCTCATTGGTAAGTAAGAAAATCCTGCCTTTTCGATCCTGGATCATTTCATGGCAATCGTTGACCGGGTATTTGTCAAATTCCAGCTTTCCCCAACCCTCATCTAACCGGTACGTATAACCGTTGTGGCCATACACGGCGCCTTTTGGACGGGCCAGAAGGCCGGATGAAATAAAAAAACTTCCGCCGGTCAGGGCGGCGTTCTGGATGAATTGTCTTCTTTTCATTTTTATATGTTAAGCAATGATTCCCTTGACGAGTTTCCCCGCAACGTCTGTAAGTCTATACCTCCTGCCCTGGTGCTTGAATATGAGCTTCTCGTGATCCAGCCCCATCAGGTGTAAGACGGTAGCGTGGAAATCGTTAACGTGAACAGGATCCTTTACAATATTATAGCCGAAATCGTCAGTTTCTCCATATACAGTCCCTGATTTTACCCCTCCGCCAGCCATCCATATGCTGAAGGCTCTTGGATGGTGATCCCTTCCATAATTATCCTTCACCATCTTGCCCTGGCAATACGCGGTGCGACCAAATTCGCCTCCCCAAATCACGAGTGTCTCATCCAATAATCCCCTTTGTTTTAGATCCGTGATCAGCGCCGCCGATGCACGGTCAACATCCTTTGCCTGCCCTGCCATTTCGTTGGGAAGATTTCCGTGCTGGTCCCATCCCTGGTGATAAAGCTGAACAAAGCGAACTCCATTTTCAGAGAGCTTGCGCGCAACAAGACAGTTCGCTGCAAACGTTCCCGGTACCAGGCATTCCGGACCATACATTTTCACGATATCATCCGGCTCTCTTGAAGTATCCATGATCTCAGGAACTGCAGTTTGCATCCTGTACGCCATCTCGTATTGCTGAATACGCGCCATGATTTCGGGATCGCCAAATTCCTTATAGTTCATTTCATTCAGGGATGCAATACCATCCAACAGTTTTCTTCGGCTAGCCCTGTCCGTACCCTCCGGATTGTTCAGGTACAAAACCGGGCTATCCCCACTACTGAATTGAACACCCTGGTGAATGGAATTCAGGAATCCGTTTGTCCAAAGCTTTGAATAAACGCCCTGTCCATTGCCCTTGCCTTTTGAAAGCATCACGCAGAACGCAGGCAGGTTCTGGTTTTCCGTGCCCAGTCCATAACTCAGCCAGGCGCCCATGCTGGGACGGTTTCCGACCTGCGCACCGGTTTGCATGAACGTGAGCGCAGGGTCGTGGTTGATGGCTTCTGTGAACATGGAACGAATAATGCAGATATCGTCAACGATGCTTGCGGTGTGCGGAAATTTATCGGAAATCCATGCACGCGACTCGCCGTATTGATTGAAATCATAAAAAGAACCAACCAGAGGGAATGAACTTTGTCCGGAAGTCATACCCGTCAGTCGCTGCCCATTCCTAATTGATGGAGGAAGGTCCTTACCCATCATTTCGCGCAACTTCGGTTTGTAGTCGAAGGTCTCCAGTTGGGAGGGCGCTCCATTCTGGAATAAATAAATAATTCTTTTTGCTTTCGGTGCGAAATGCGGCAACCCCGATGCAAGGTTGGCAGATTCTTCGCTGGAACTGAATAAATCAGGAATGAGCAAACTTCCAAGCGCTGCGCTGCCGATTCCCAAACTAAGCCTGGATAAAAACCTGCGACGGTTCATATTCAGGGAATATTCCACAATTGGATTTTTGGTTTCCATGACCTAATTTTTTACAATAGTTTCATCAAGGTTATACAGCGTCTGAACAACTTCGGCATTTGCGGCAAGCGTCACTTTATTAATGTCTGACGGTATGGGATACTCGCCGGAGGCAAGGAATTTTGAAGCCTCGGCCGGATTTTGCTGATAGAAATTCAATTGTCCATCGTAGATCGTATTGAGTTGCTTCAACTCCGCGTCCGTCGGTTTGCGACAGATTATTCTTTCAAAGGCTGTGCTGATAATTTCTGCCTGGCTTTTCTTTTCTTTCATCAGGCCTGCCGCCAAAACGCGGGAAGCTTCCAGTACAACAGGGTCATTCAACATCACCAGCGCCTGGAGTGGCGTGTTTGTTCGCGAACGCTTTACCCAACATTCATCCCGGTTACTCGCATCAAAAATGATCATGCTGGGCGGAGGTACTGTCAATTTTATAAAAGTATACATACCACGCCGGTACAATTTATCACCATGATCCTGCCGAAACGTTCTAAGTTCTCCCCTGCCAGATGAGGCCAGTTCCCAAAGTCCTTTGGGTTGGTAGGGTTTCACGCTGGGACCTCCGATCGTATGCACGAGCAAGCCACTGCTGGCCAATACCCAGTCACGAACAAATTCAGCCTTCATCCTCAGACGGGGCGCATAAGACAGGTAAATATTTTCAGGATCCTTGTCTCTTTTTTCTTTGTTGGCAATTGCGGATTGCCGATAGGTTGCCGACATCAGGATTTGTTTGGCCAGTCGCTTGATGTCCCAACCATGCTCCACAAAATCGACGGCCAGCCAATCCATCAATTCCGGATGCGTGGGCAATTCCCCCTGCATACCAAAATCGCCGGGAGTTTTCACCAACCCTCTTCCGAAAAACTCCTGCCACATCTGGTTCACAAAAACTCTTGCAGTGAGCGGATTTCTTTTATCGAAGAGCCATTCGGCCAGTCCGAGCCGGTTGCGTGGGAATTTCGTTGTATCAAAGGGCAGGATGGATTTCGGCGTGGACGCCAACACTGAATCCAGGTGCTGATCATAATTTCCCCTTCTCAAAATGTAAGTTGGCCTCACCGTGTCGCGTTCACCCATAACTGAAACCATCAGTTTGCCAGTGTCAACCTTGTGAATGAATTGAAGTGTGCTGTGCAGATCAGAATCATTCATGACCAGGATCGGCGGCTTAGCGGGCTTACTTTGGGTAACATCGCCCTCGTATCCTTTTTCATAAGTGTTGTTGAAAAAAGCAAATAGCTGATAATATTCTTTCTGGGAGATGGGATCGTATTTATGGTCATGGCATTTTGCGCATTCCACGCTCATGCCCAGCACGCCGCGTCCAAAGGTATTGGTACGGTCAATCACATATTCAATTCGGTATTCTTCATCAATCACACCACCTTCTTCCGTGAATTTGTGATTGCGATTGAAAGCGGTCGCAAGAATCTGTTCTTTATTCGCTTTCGGCAAAAGATCGCCAGCCAACTGCCAACTGATGAATTTGTCGTACGGCATGTTTTCGTTGAAAGCGTGGATCACCCAATCGCGCCAGGGCCACTGCGTCCTCACATTGTCATCCTGGTAGCCATAAGAATCGGCATAGCGGGCAAGGTCCAGCCAGTACACAGCCATTTTTTCACCGTAGGCTGAATCGGCCAATAATTTGTCTACTTCCTGTTCATATGCGTTGGCCGCTGAATTTTTTTCGAAAGCATCCTGTTCCCCGAGCGAAGGTGGCAAAGCCGTCAGGTCCATCGAAATACGTTTCAACAATTGTGACTTCTCTGCCTCTTCGTTGGGAGAGAGTCCCTTCTTCTCCATATCGTGCAGGATGAAATTGTCTATTTCATTCTTCACCCAATCCTTTTTCTTGACCTCCGGCAGAGGCGCTTTTACGGGCGCTACGAAAGCCCAATGCGGCTCATATTTCGCTCCCTGCTGGATCCATTTTCCGATCAGCTTGATTTCCTCTTCTGTCAGACTGAGATGACTTTGCGGTGGCGGCATTTGGTAATCCTCTTCGCGAGAACATACCCTGCGCCACAATTCTGAGGAATCCGGTTTGCCAGGAACGAGTGCAAATCTTCCTGGATTGTCTTTCAGTTCCGAAAATGCACCATCCGGGAGATCCAGGCGCAGGTGAGCCTCCCGCTTGTTGGCATCAGGACCATGGCATTTGAAGCATTTATCGCTGAGAATCGGCCTGATCTGAAAGGTATAGCTAACCCTTTCATCTGCTCCGGACGTGGATGAATTTTTGGGCAAGAATTTTACGATCGCTGCGATCCCGAGAATGATCAGTACGATACTAAGGATTAGCCACTTATTTCGCATGGCAGGGGCAACTTGGTTGGTAAATGATAGTCATGTTGAAGACGCGGTGTAAATATAGCAAATTAAGGCCATTGGGCAGTTGCCCTTAACGCAATCGTATGCGCAAAATCCGTTCATAAACCTCAATCTGTCCATTTGGGATTTTTTAGTTTTATTTGAACAGCTATTGACCAAATTGTTAGTTATGAAAAATGGCCTTTCCCGTCTGAAATATGTTCAGCTTTCGTTGATGCTGATTGCCTTCGGCGTCCAATCCTATTCTCAAATCAATTTGAATTCCCCTATCCCGACCGATCCGGCGGTGATCAAAGGCAAATTGCCCAATGGACTCACTTACTATATCCGCAAGAATGCCATTCCTGAGAAGAAGGCTCAACTTCGGCTAGTCGTGAACGTTGGTTCGGTATTGGAGGACAAAGATCAGCAGGGGCTCGCCCACTTCATGGAACACATGAATTTTAACGGCTCCACCCATTTCCCCAAAAATGAGCTGGTGAGTTACCTGCAAACCATTGGAGTGGAATTCGGCGCCGACCTCAATGCCTATACCAGCTTCGATGAAACTGTTTACATCCTGCCCATCCCCACCGACAATCCTGAAAAAATTGAAAAGGGTTTCACCGTGCTTGAAGATTGGGCGGGGAATGCCTTGCTGGAGACTGAGGAAATCAATAAAGAACGAGGCGTGGTCCTGGAGGAATCGCGACTGGGAAAAGGCGCCAATGAAAGAATGGGTAAGAAATACTTTCCCCGGCTTTTCAACGGTTCGCAGTATTCAAACCGTTTACCGATTGGGAAAGACAGTATTCTTAAGAATTTTCAGCCGGCTACTTTAAAACGATTTTATAAAACATGGTATCGTCCGAACCTGGAGGCCGTGATCGTGGTGGGAGACATCGATTCCAAAATGGTGGAGCAACAAATCAAGGCTCATTTTAGTGCGTTCAAAAATCCCAATCCGCCAAAAACCCGGCCGGCTATCATTCCAATTCCCACGCGAACAAAGAATGAGGCGATGGTGCTGACCGACAAAGAGCAGACAAATACCCTGCTTGAGGTTTATAACTTTATTGAAAAAGAAACGCCCACTCATACCTGGGCAGGATATCGTAAAACATTGGCAGAAGGTCTTTTCAGCATCATTGTCAACCAACGGCTGAATCAACTTACGCAGCAGGCAGAACCTCCATTTGTCTTCGGCAACGCCAGTTTCGGAAATTTTATTCGCGGCTATCGCGCCTTCTCCACATTCGCGTTGATTGGTGACAAACCCGTTAAAGATGCCATCGACGCACTGGTCACCACAACAGAAACGGTTAAGAAATATGGCCTGCTGCAATCTGAGTTGGATCGTGCGAAGAGCAGCCTGATGAACCAAATAGAGAGAAGTTATGCAGACAAAGACAAGACTGAATCGGCAAGATTTGTCCAGGAGTATATCGACAATTTCCTCAGCGACAACCCGATTCCGGGGATTGCAAATCGTTACAATTTCATCAAACAGGTGCTGCCGGGGATTTCACTTGCCGAGGTAAATGCTGTCGCCTCCAAAATGGAAACCAACCAGGGAAAATTCGCTTTGCTTTTGGCGCCGGAGAAAGATGCTGCAAAATTGCCAGGCTCATCCCAGTTGCTCAACACGCTCGCTGCCGCACATCGAATTCCTGTGAAACCTTACGCAGAAAGTGCAGTTGCAAGTGTTTTGGTATCCAATCCGCCAACACCGGGAAAAATCACGGCAGAATCCACCAATAAAACATTGGGCACGACGGATCTCACGTTAAGTAACGGAGTCACAATTACCATTCGACCCACAGATTTTAAGAACGATGAAATACAGATGGACGGATGGCGCTGGGGAGGTTCGAGGAATTATACTCTAGCCGACAAGGAGAATGCTGAGAACTCTGCCAATATTGTGAGGGAAATGGGTGTGAAGGATATGTCTCCGACTGACCTGCAGAAATTCCTGGCGGGAAAAACGGTGAGTGTAACCCCCTATGTGAATTCATTGGAAGATGGGATTGAAGGCGGGAGCAGCGTGAAAGATTTTGAAACCTTTTTGCAACTCGTGTACCTAAGCGTCACGCAGCCACGCAAGGACCCAGCCTTATTCAAGGCTTATATCAGTGGTCAAAAAGCATTTCTGCAAAACGTCAAGGCAAATCCGTTTGCGTATTTTTCTGACAGTCTTGCAAGGTTGGAATATCAGAATAATCCCTGGGTGGAAGATTTTCCAACTGCAGCCGACTTTGATAAAATCAATCTAGACAGGAGCTTTGATATCTATAAGGAAATTTTCAATAATGCATGGGGATGGCACTTCAGTTTCGTTGGCAACATGGATGTTGAAAAGGCGAAACCTTTGTTAGAAACCTGGCTGGGCGGATTGCCCTCCGCTCAAAAAGAAAACAAATTTACGGATGTGGGTCTGCGACCGGTGAAGGGTGTGGTGAAAGCAGATATTTACAGAGGGCGCGATAACAAGAGCCTGGTGAATATCGTGTTTACCGGCGAAGCGACTTATTCACGCGA
>Ga0157375_10000136_pt1 | contig 72919 bp, 64 predicted proteins | sample M35metaG_FD_115311 | JGI IMG/M metagenome (GOLD analysis project Ga0157375, IMG submission 115311) | Miscanthus rhizosphere microbial communities from Kellogg Biological Station, Michigan, USA - M3-5 metaG | ecosystem: Host-associated > Plants > Roots > Rhizosphere > Soil | place: USA: Michigan...
AGGCACTTGATAAGCTGGAAAGTACAGAAGTGGTACACCTCCGTGCGGGGTACTTCTATTCGAATCTAGTCAATCAGATCCCTAGTATAAAAAGTGACAGTTTGATCGGCGCCAATTATGGAAGTGCCAATAATCTTTTGCTTTTGGTTCATACTGACGATATAGCGGAAATTACTGCTATGGCATTACAGACTCCATTCTTTAATAAAGGTGAGCCCTACTATGTAGTTGGTGATGTTAGGTCGCTTGGAGATATTGCCTTGGTGCTTGGGAAAAGCATTGATAAGGATTTAACATGGAGTGAATATACTGATGATGAGGCGCGTACAGTCTTTACTCAAATGGGTCTTCAGGAGCACCTGATTTCAATATTTATTGAAATAGGGCAGGCTATGTCAAAGGGGAGACTAAATGAACATTATTTTTCATTACCCTTAAAGCCCGAATTGACAAAAATAAAACTGGAAGATTATGCCGATGAGTTTAGTGATATATATTGTGCAGGATAAAAATTAAGAGATTTACGAGCGAAAAAATAATAGACAGCTAATAATATTGGTGAATGGGTATTTCTTCTGAGATATCCATTCTTTTATTTGCGGTAAATAAAATTAAGGAGCATCCAAATAACCAGTTTATGATATGAGAACATAATCGGGCAAAACGGAACCTATATTTATTCTACATTTTAATAATGTAGTGTCCCGTAAGAAGATAGGTCATATATAATATTGAGGGTATAGTGTAATTTATAATATTAAAGAGAAATTACGTTTGTTTAATAATAGATTTTTCCGTTTTCTATCTGAACTACGTGCTGATTTTCCATCTTTTTAACAGTCCTAACTACTGTTTCAACCCTAAGTCCTGTTAAATTGGCAATCTGCTGACGGGTGAGCGGGATTTGAAATGAGTATTTTTCATGTATAGATAATTGTGAGTAAATTAATCTTCCTTTGATTTCTTTTGATCATTGAGCGTAAGCACAGAATTTCTGGAGTAAAGTTGCAAGGTATTATTTTGACTATCTTTGCCATTATTCCCTTATTATGAAATTTCTGAATCTATTGTTTGTATTTTTTACAGGCATTTATTATGCGCAGGATCTTGCTGCCTTTAATGCTATCTACACAAAAACTTACCTCGAAACTTCCCAAAAAGATTTTAATAAGGCTTTAAAAGTTGCAGATTCACTGTATTCTATTTCGGGAACTCCTTTACTGCAAACAAAGAGCTTAATGTTAACGGCAACACTTTATCAACAGGTCGGAAATTTTGAAAAGGCAATAAATTATGCTTTGCAGTCTGAAAAAATCGTTGAAAATACAGATAATGCCATTTGGAAAGCCAGGGTATATGGCTTTTTGTCATCACAATACCGTTTTATAGGACTTTTTGAGAAATCGAAGAAATATTTTGAAATAGGTCTCAGTACAAGCAAAGACATTACCAATCCTGAAGTTGCCAACAATACAATGGCTATGATGATGCAGGAAATGGCATATTATAATATTGGAAGAAGAAAATTTCAGAGTTCGATTGAGAATGCAAAGAGAGCAGAAGAGTACACAGAAAAGACAACATCTTCTAAACAATATTTAACGATCACTAATGAACAGCTTTTGGGCTTTGGTTATTATAACGTAGGCAAGTTTGAAGAATCTTTTAAGCATTACCAGAAAGCATTTGAATTGTCTAAAAACACTCCGGAAAACTATATGACAGCACTTATCCATAGTGGTCTTACATTGTTGTATGTCGAAAAGAATGATTTAAAAAAAGCGAAAAAGCATTTGGATATTACACTGAGGATTACTGAGGAATCCAAAAATCCATCTCTTAAAAATGAAGTATATAATACCTCTGAAAAATATTATGCTGCCACCAAAGATCTGGAAGATTATGTACAAACAAAAGAAAAACATGATACGGTAAAAAAAATTCTTCAAAAGAACCAACAGCTTGCTGCTAATAAATCCTATTCCAAAATTGATAAAGAGAATGTTGAAATCAAAAGAAATGATTCATCAAAAACGATTATTATTTTTATCATTGTCCTCTTATTTTTAATTGGGATTATCCTTTTTATCAGATACCGAAAGATACAACGCTTAAATATCGAGCACTTTAAAAAAATTATTAAAGAATTAGATGAAAAGCGGTCGGTGCCTCTTCCTGCTGTAGCTGAAATGATCGAAGAAGAATCACAAACCACTTCTCAGCGAATGATGTCTTCTGAAACCGAACAAAGAATCCTGGATTTTTTGAAGAAATTTGAAGAATCAAAATTATTTACCAATAACAGCGTTTCTCTTTCGTATCTGGCAACATATTGTGAGACAAACAGCAGGTATCTTTCTTATGTTATTAATACACATAAAAACGGTGATTTTAACAATTACATTAATACCCTCCGAATCAATTACGTAATCAATAATTTAAGAAACAATCTTCTTTACAGAAAATATAAATTGGCCACATTGGCGGAAGATGCAGGATTCTCATCCGCAAATAAGTTTTCGTTGATTTTTAAAAAAGTAACATCATTTAGTCCGTCTACTTTTATCAAGTACTTGAATGAAGATGATTCCCAAAATCATCAAAAAGTTGCTGATCTCCAGAAATCGTAGTAAAAATATATTAACAATGAAATTGATCTGTTCTTTGATTTAAATTTCCGAAAATTGAATTAATTTTTTTACCATATGTTTTTTCAGAATTTTTCCTTCGAATGTGAATACTCTGGCAGATTAATTTCCAACACATCAGAGATAGTAAGGTTCTTAAATCCCTTCGCCAGATCCTGGCAAGCCTGAGATTCACAGGCTGTTAAACTATTTAAACTTTTGATAAATAGGGGCTTTAATCTTTATGAGGTGATCCCTGATGGATAATAATAAACAGTTTTACGAGATCTTTTATTGCTTTCTCTCGCGTTTTTTACTCAGAAAGTGATGCACCCCGTTATTCATATATTTGAGGATAGCATTTGTGGTTATATGTTTAAGAATCTTACCTTCATCAACAAAGTTATTTCTACTTCCTGGTCATTTGAAAAAGCACGTATTGCTTTCATGAAAATGATAAAATATACCCTTTTAAACAAACCTATCACCTACTTCAATCTGTATCATTTTCATGAAAATGGTAAATGTCAAGCTTCAAAAACCCATATGCCTTACTTACTTTTGCCAAACATTGAGAAGATGATTCAAAATAAAACAATGTGAGTCTTCCAACTTTTCCGTAAAATCATGACAAAATGAGATATATGGTTGTTATTAATTCAAACAATATATAAGAATGAAAACAAAATTAATGGCGGTAGTTATTTTCTTAAGTTCATTTACATTCGCACAAATTGGTATAGGAACCAGCATTCCCGATCAGTCCTCAGTTTTAGAATTGTCTTCAAGCAATAAAGGCTTTTTACCTCCTAGAGTTGGCTTAACAAGTGCTACAGATGCAACGACAATACCCACTCCTGCTAATGGACTAGTTGTTTATAATACAAACGCTAATTTTGCAAGTGCAGGTCTGTATCTAAATATTGGCACATCGACCTTACCCGATTGGAGAATGCTCCAAATGCAAAGACCGGGCGGTACTACAATTGAATACACATCATTAGATCTCTCACCTGCTATTAATCTCAATACTTATCCGAATGGTGATGGAAATTGGCGGGAGGTTACTGCATTAAGACAAAATGTGAGTGTTTCTTTAGGCACAAATATAAAAACCGTAATTACAGCTACTTTAGTTGCACAGGGTCCTTCGGGAACACTTGCTGAATGCGATGTTTTAGTTAAAATTACACCTGGAACTACACCCTTGGCTTCTGTATTACCTAATGCCAACAACCCAAGAGATTCATTCGGATTGCTTGCTAATAATGGTAATGGCCAGTCGGTCTCCATTAATATTGCCAAGTCAGAAATTGCTGCTAATACAAATTATTTTATCCAAGTATATATATTGAGAGCCAACTCACCCAATAACTTATCCGGCTATAGCTTAACGCCATTTTATATCAATACTTTAGCTACAAAATAAAATAAATCTTAAAATAGCTTTTAACATCAACTGTACTTTTCTATAAAGTGCTTTCATATTTCAATTTAAAATTTATTCAAAGATATTTTGCTGTAACGAATTGAAATTTATAAGTACAATACCCCGAATTAGAAAAACGATTTTAGAAACACAATATTCCACGCAGTAATTTTCCCTAATTACTTTCATTTAAACCTTTATAAACTTATAACTCATGGAAAAAAACTTATTTTGCATTTCTGCAATGCTCATCAGCAGTCATTTTTTCTCCCAAATAGGCATTAACACGCCTAATCCAACCAAAATGCTCGATATTAATGGAAATGTAAGAGTACGTACCGTTCCTGATGTCACTACGCAAACCGTTAAAAACCTATTAGCAGATGCAAATGGCAACATTTCCGTCAGCACATTGACGGTTTCCGGAAATACGGTTGGTGATATTAAAAAAGGATTTCAGCCTACAGATCATGATGGCTGGTATCTTTTAGATGGCAGGGCTACGAACTTACTGCTGGGCGGACAGGCGGGTGCCGCAAGTTTAGGGCTAACTGCTTTACCGGATGCTCGCGGAAGATTTCTGAAAACAAAGTCAGCAACCGAAACATTAGGAAGCGTGGGAGGCTCTAACAGCAGAACTTTAACGCAAGCCAATCTGCCGTTATACGATTATACGGGTTCTACCAATGCAGCAGGTGGCCATGCACACATTTTAACAGAGCTTGGTGTAATTGGTGGAGGAGATATCCAAATATTATCAGGTCCCAATTATACTGTTAAATATGCCACAATTACCCGAACCACTAATCCTGCAGGTAATCACATCCACACCGCGACAGTAAATAATAAAGGGGGCGGCAGCTCTTTTTCTGTTCTGCCCAAAAATATTACCGTGAACACTTTTATCTTTTTAGGAAATTAAATGTAATACCATGAAAAAAATATATATACTATGCATCTTATGTAATCTACATTTTTTGCAGGCACAAAATGTAGGAATCAACACTCCTGTTCCTACTAAAACGTTGGATATAAATGGAGATTTGCGCATACGAACGTTGCCAGCAGGTACAGGTGTAGACAAACTAATTGTTGCCGATGCTTCGGGTAATATTTTAAAGCAGACTTCTTCGGTACGTACCGCAAGTATAGGTGATATCAAGACAGCTACGCCACAGCAGACCACGACGGATGGTATTTGTTAAACGGACGCAGTATAGCTTCTCTTTCAGCAGCAGTGCAAACTAATGCAGCTACTCTTGGTTTTAGCACAAGCTTGCCTGATTTCGCCGGTTCTTACGCGAAAACTGCTGCTACAGTGGAACCACTAAATACTTCTGGAGGAAGCTCTACGGTAAGTATTTTAAAAGCAAATTTACCACAATACAATTTGAACGCTGTTACCAATAATCCGGGAGATCATACACACTCTTATGAAGATACCTATACTACTGCAAATGTATTTTATGCCGATGCGGCGCCTGCTGATAGCGGGGGTGCCTGGAACTATTATATATATGCTGATCACGGTAGTAACACAGAGGCAGCGGGTAATCACCTGCATACTTTTACACTGAGCTCTAACGGAGGTAATCAGGCGATGGGTCTAAGCCCTGCCTATATTGCATTAAAATCTTTTGTATATCTTGGAAATTAAAATTACACAAATGAAAAAAACATACATACTTGCCTTATTATTCATCATAATAAGCTGCCAAATAGTTTTTGCACAGGTGGGCGTCAACACCAATAGCCCAACCAGAACATTGGACGTGAATGGTGAAATGAGAGTCCGTTCTTTACCTACTACAGCTACTACTAATGACAAAAGTTTGCTTGCAGTAGATGCTAATGGTAATATTAACATCATTAAGACTGTTTCTGGTAAAGTTGGTGATGTAAAACATGGGCTGGAAACCACAGATCATAATGGATGGTACCTTATGAACGGTCGTGCCACTTCGGTTTTGCCTCCTGCTGCACAAGCAGGTGCCAGTACTTTAGGAATCTCTTCTTTGCCGAATATGACGGACCGGATGATACGTACCCAAGCTTCTGAAACAGTTGGCAGTTTAGGAGGAGCCAATTCAAATACTATATCCCAAGCCAATATGCCGGGATATACCACTGTCAGCAATAGTACCACACAAAATGGTAATCATACACATTCATTTGCAGATTTGTATGAACAATTAAATGCAGCTTGGTCTTATCGACCAGGTTATAGCTACGGACATAATTTGTACGCAAACCGAAGAGCTACCAGCTATGTAGGAGATCACACTCACAGTGTAGCCGCATCAACCGGTGGAAGCGGTGTGCCTCTTAATATAGTACCGGAGTTTTTAGCGGTAAATACTTTTATTTATTTAGGACAATAATTTTTATACCGATAGCTACAGTTAAAAGCAGGCAGCCGGAGAAGAATAATTTTAGTTCATGCCTTTGTTAGTCAGTATTTTTTCAGGCTGTTGGCAGACTGTAGCTTTCTTCTATTATCATTTTATCACAGTTCATAATTTTAAATTATAAAAAATGTATCATTATTAGGAAAACGATACATTGTCTTCTTTCAAGAATCCTTATTCCCATTTACTTTTGCTGTAATATTTCAGGCAAGAGTAACGATTCTAAAAACACAAAATGACGGGCTATATAAATTCTATATTTATATGGCTCTTTCATTTTTAGACTTTGTGAAAGTCTTAGATCTTAATTGATTGTATGGGCAAAAATTACCTTAGTTTAAGTGTATCAAAGTGATTAGTATAATTTTTTATATTCCAAAAGGTCAGCAACTTTTTGATCCTGGCTGCCTGTTAATTCAAATACTTATAAATGATGAAATTAAAATTGCAGCTATTATTCATTTCAAATTTCAATACAGATAAGATCTGCTAAATCATCGTATTGCGTGGGTTCTTAACTGAAGCCTTAGCACCTGATACTACCTCTTTAGCATTTTCTGCCGGAACAATTTGCGGGCTCCATTTAGCATGCTTTGAGGGGGTAAGATAGTGACCCATCTTTTTAGCATAAACTTTGGTAAATTCTGCACCGAAAAAGATAATCTGAAAACTGTAATTGACCCAGAGCAGCAGCAGAATAATTGTTCCAGCAGTACCAAAGGAAGAACTTGGGTTGAACGTTTCGAAATAAAAAGTCAGAATATATTTCCCCAGAGTAAAGAGGGCAGCTGTTACTGCTGCTCCAACCCAAACCGATTTCCATTGCAGCTCAACATCCGGCAGAATTTTGAACATGGCTGCGAAAAGAAACAAAGTAACCAATACGCCTACCACTATATTGATCATGTTGACATATACTAAAGTTTCTAAACCAAAACGACGAATGACCCAATCATTGGCAAGACCAATAAAAGAACTTAAAAGCAGTGTAATGAGCATAAGAAACGCTATGATAATGATCATTCCTAGGGAGTTGGCACGGTCAATAAGATATTTTTCCCAGGCTTTTTTGGGAGCTGCCGTAACATCCCAAAGCTTGTTGAGGGATTTTTGAAACTGAAAGAATAGGGAGGTTGCTCCAAAAACAAGCGTCACGATCCCAATAATTTTCATGATCACGTTCTTTTTATCAACCATGCCCCCAATTACCATCTCTTCAAGACTCTTTCCAACATCTTTTCCAATCATACTTCCGATGAATTTTGTTATTTCGCCTCTAACAGCCTCCTCGCCGAAGAAAATCCCTGTAATCCAAATGACAATGATTAATAGACCCGGAATTGAAAAAATTGCGCTGTATGCCAAACTGGCTGCTTCTGTACCTAAATCACGCGCGCTCCAGTCCTTGTAAGTGCCCTTAAGTATTTCCCAAAAGTTGTTTAGTATTTTCATAATTTCTTTGCATTAAATAGTCAGCAAATCTTCTTATTCTTCTCTAAGCTTAAAGCAGCTTACTGAATTTTTAAGCTTCAAATTTCGTACCTATCTGAAGAACAGTATAAATACAAATACAGCTCCAAGGAAGAGCTGTATTTTAATTTTCAATTGTATAAATTTTATACCTATTGACTCCATAGCTGATAGCTATGCTGAAGCACCTCAAAGGCATTTGTTAAAATACTTTTATCATTATTACTCAGCGCAAAGCCCGGTATCATATTAATTGCGCTCTGAACATTTGCTTTCCACTCATCATCAGTATTAGAATTTTGAATGTGAACTATTGATTGCAGTACGGCATCCCGATTAGCGTCATTTAATGGTACTGTACTAAGCACTACATTCAATTTATCATCTGCTGATACTAAATTTTCCTGCAATGTCTGTTGTACCTTTTGGTTAAAATAATCTTCACTAATTGAATGGATGGGATCAGTTAGATCCGGTCTGACCTGAGCTGCGGTTATAACCATTTTACTGTATGTTACCTGGTCATATCCATCCGTTAAATACTTTTCGCAAGTGAGATTATGTAAAATACCCTGATTGGTACTGCTACTTGGAAGTGTAGGCTGGTCAGTTCTAACGGCTTTCCATCCCTCACTGGCCACTTTATCTTTGTAATATGCCATTGAAGCTGCTGCTGCGATAAGAAAGCTTACCGGTCCTGTTTCAGCACTGGCTAAACCTGCTGCTACATCCACCCAAGCGATCGCTTCTTTCTGTTGTCTTGTTAATTCGCCCATGATTTTTTTCTTTTATATTGTTAAATTGGTAATTTTTTTGCCGTACAATCCCCGGCATGGGATTTTTAGTAACTTAAGTGGTTGCATTATATTTTTACTGCGCACATAAAAATTAACACTGAGGATCCTTATCATTAATTACTGAAACAAAAGTATAGCTGGTAAGCGACAGAAGTCGTCGTGTTTTATTTATTTTCTCAATATTTAATACTAATTTTCAGACAAAGGAATTTTTAGGCTAATGAAATGACGGTAATTTACTTAATGATCGCTAGTAGATCTATAGCCTATGATTACCATCTGTACTGCAAGATATCGGCACTTGTTAGAAGATTTGGTTTCATCACAAAATCCTGTAAACGACATTAAAAAGTAAAAATCTTTTCGGTACTACGAAGAGGTAGTGATTTTATGTGATGAGGATTATTCAATTTTACCACAGTACAATAACATCAAATAACACCTACTGCTATGAATATCGAAAGAACAGAATTTACTGCCTGGATGGAGAGAATCATGGAAAGATTTGACATCCTGAAAGAACAGATGGCAACCCATCAGTCAAAATTTATAGAGGTCGACGGTGAGCAGCTGCTCGACAATCAGGATGTGCTACAGCTTTTAAAAATAAGCTCAAGATCACTACAGCGTTACCGTACCGACAAAAAACTGCCTTACTATACCATCAGCGGGAAACTCTACTATAAGCTCTCTGATGTCCATCAGCTGATCCGCAACAGCCTGCGCTCCAAATGAAAAGGACTTCGACAGCCAAAGAAACAAGGACAATTCCAGATCTATGCACCGACCGATGATCTCTCTACCTTCAACACAAATTATTTGCTATGGAAAAAAAGAAGCAGAATAAAAAAGATGGGATCAAACCTGTGTCGGAAACGCTCCTTGTCCTGAACATCCATACCAATACGGTTGAGATGGTCAAAGGAGTCGAGCAGGAAGGGAATTTGCAAAAATTTCCTTCGGAAGAGAAAAAAGAGAATGATCAATTAATCAGGATCGATAAACATGGCGATATCTTCTCGAACTTCTTTTCCAACTTTTACCGTCAGCTTAAAAATCCTACGCATTTCAATTTCTTCAAGATCTCGGAATACGATGCCGTAAACACCGCAAAAGAACTTCAACGGTATGTAGATCAGGCATCACCTGAGGAAAAAGAAAAGCTGAAAGAATATGAAGTACTCCTTAAAGATACCAATAATCCAAAAAATCAACATACAATGGAAAACAACACAGAAACTCAGGAATACCGTTTCCAGCCGGAACAGATCGACTGGAAAACGATGGAGAAATTCGGTTTAACCCAAGAAAAGCTTGAAAAGATGAATGCCATGGATCCGCTGCTCAGGGGTTTTAAAACCACTACGCTCATTCCCATCACGATTAATTTGGGAACAGCGGTGAGCAAGATGGATGTAAGGCTTTCGCTGCAGACCGGAGATAACGGTGAGGTTGCCGTTCACCTGCACGGCATCCGCAAAGAACCGAACCTTAATTTAAAATTCCTCGGTCATGAATTTTCAGAAGAAGATAAAAAGAACCTGATGGAAACAGGAAATATGGGCAGGGTAGTAGACCTGGTGAATCCCAAGACCGATGAGATCATTCCATCGGTTGTCAGCCGGGACCGACTCACCAACGAACTCGTTGCCTACAGGGCAGAGTATATGAAAATCCCTGATGAGATCAAGGGCATCAGGCTGGATGATCATCAAAAACAAACATTATTGGAAGGCAGACCGCTGTATCTTGAAGGGATGACCTCCAAAAAAGGAGAACTGTTCGATGCCACCGTACAGTTCAATGCAGACAAGCGGTATGTGGAATTTATTTTCAATAATAACCAGAGCCAGCTGCAAAGCCCATCCCAACGTCCCCACCAAAATAATGACGGAGAGGCACCAAGGGTCTTCCGGGGAAAAGAACTGGATGATCCGCAGTATGAAAAACTCAAAGCCGGACAAACAGTTTATTTGAGTGGTCTTATAGACGGAAAAGGAAAGGAATACCAAGGCTATATCACTTTCAACAAGGAAACTTCCAGAACCGATTTTTCCTTCACCAACCCTAATAAACTAAAGGACAAAGCGAGCCCGTCAGAAGACCATCAAACACAAAAAGCGGTCAATTCAGATGGCAAGACCAATGAAGCCACTAAAAATATCAAAGAACCCCTTGAATCCAAGCAGCAGCAACCCGCCAATAAGCAGCAGGAAGCTGAGCAGAACAGACCGACGAGATCAAGAGGCCGTAAAATATAAATCAATCCACAACCTATGAAAGCTATCATCGCAGAAAAACCCAGCGTGGCAAGAGAGATCGCCCAATTGTTAAATGCCAACGAAAGAAAAGACGGATACCTGGAAGGGAATGGTTACTGCGTGACCTGGGCATTGGGGCATCTGGTTTCGCTGGGAATGCCCGAGGATTATGGGATAAAAGGCTTTGATAAAGCCTCTTTGCCTATTTTTCCTGATCTGTTCCTATTGATCCCAAGACCCATAAAAAAACAGAGTCAAAAAGGCTATCAGGCTGATCCCTCCGCACTCAAGCAGCTAAAGATCATTCAAAATGTCATCCATCAGTGCAGCAGTATCATTGTTGCTACCGATGCAGGAAGGGAAGGCGAGCTGATCTTCCGGTATATTTATAATTACCTCAAATGCAGTAAACCATTTGAAAGGCTATGGATCAGTTCCCTGACCGAAAAGGCGATTCGCGGAGGCTTTAAAAAATTGCAACCAGGTTCAGCATTCGAGGGCTTGTATCAGGCTGCAAAAGCCAGAAGCGAAGCCGACTGGCTGGTCGGGATCAACGCCACTGAGGCACTGAGCATTGCCGCTGGCCAAGATATTTACTCGCTGGGAAGGGTTCAGACCCCGACGCTTGCTTTGATCTGCAAGAGATTTGAAAACCATCAAAATTTCAATCGCAAGAAATACTTCCAGATCCAGTTAAAGCACCGGAAAGAATATTTGGATTTCACCAGCCTTTCCAATGAAGAATGGGAAGATAAAAAACAGGCAGAACAAATATTAAAATCCATAGAGCGGGAAGGCAGGGTTACGGTCGAAGATATATCCATCAAGACCATAGAGGAGCACTCACCTATACTCTTTGATTTGACAGAACTTCAAAAGGAAGCCAACAGAAAGCTGGGGCTTTCTGCGGATGAAGTGCTTCATACCGCCCAATCACTTTATGAAAAGAGATTCATTACCTATCCAAGAACCGGCAGCAAATATATTCCCAAGGACCTCTGGGGAGAGATCCCGGAACTGGTCAGAATTCTCAATGCCATCGATCAATTCAAGCCCGCGATTTCAACGCTTAAATTCGGGAACTTCAACAAAAGAATGGTCAATGACCTTAAGGTGACCGACCACCACGGACTCCTGATTACAACAAAGATACCATCAGCACTCACCGCAACGGAGAAGGCTATTTACGATATGATCGCCTACCGCTTGTTGGAATCACTCTCAGAACATTGCTCCAAACAGCTCAGCCATATCACTCTCAAAGTACACCATTATGAATTCAGCATCAAAGGTTCAAAAATACTGAGCAAAGGCTGGCGGGCCATCAAAGGAATTCTCTCAAATAACAACGGCAACACAAATGACGATCACTACTCCAATAACCATAATGTTGATGAAATGCTTATTAACCTGCCTGAATTCAAGATCGGAGATGAACTGAAAATCTCACAAATAGAACTACAGGAAAAGACAACCCAGGCTCCTAAACTCTACCGTGAGGCAGATCTCTTGTCAGCGATGGAAAACGCAGGAAGATCGATCGAAGACAAAGAAACGCAGAAAGCCATCTCCAATATCGGGATCGGTACACCCGCTACCAGAGCTTCTATTATTGAAACCCTGCTCAGCAGAAACTACATCATCCGGAAAAACAAGGCTCTTATACCTACCGAAAAAGGGCTCAAGGTTTATCATCTTGTCAAAGACAAAAAGATCGCCAATATACAGATGACCGCAGAGTGGGAAATAGCACTGGACAAGATCGAAAAAGGCGAGCTTAATGCTAATCAATTCCTCACCGGTATCAAAGTCTACACCGCAGAAATCACCAAAGAACTTTTATCAGTGCCAATTCCCCAAGAAAATCTCCCCGAACTCAAATGTCCCAAATGCCAACAACACAACCTTATCATCAATGACAAGATCGTCAAATGTCCCAATGAGAAATGCCAATGGATAGTATTTAGAACAATATGCGGAGTACCACTCAGCATCGATCATATTACTTCACTCGTAACAAAAGGAAAAACCCCGCTCATCAAAAATATGAAAAGCAAAAACGGCAAAAAGTTCAGCGCATTTATTGTACTGCAGGCGGATCAAAAACCAATTTTCGGATTTTCAAATCCATAAACTTCTTAAAGATTTTATTTACAATCCCTGTCAAGATCTTAAACATTTATAATGATATGTAAAATACTCTTGATTTATTAGATAAAAATTAATTAAAGCTTAAAAAATTATCTCCTCCAAATTAATTGAAAGGAATAGTAAATTGTTTTAATAAAACAGTGCAGAAGTGAAGACTCTTGCTTTGTTTATCATTTTCAATTATTTCATCAAGTGGATTTTACGGAAAGTTTTAATTTTAAGCTGAATTTGATGAAGAATACGAATCCTGTTTATTCTGATATCTCTTCTGGTAAGTTCAACGGAAATATATCAGAAATAGACCGGAAGTCTACTAAATAGTTCTTCAAATAAAAAAAATGATATGGAAAAAATTTGCAAGTGTTGTAAGATCAAATACAGAAGCAATTTTCAATAAAATGCATAGCAATCCAAATATTACTGTTTTTGTAAATATAAATATCAGAGCTATCAATGACAAAGAAGATTTAAAAAGTACAAATACATTAATTGAAATAAAAGATTCAAATTCAAAAGATTTTGATGTTTATAAAGATGGAAAATCTAATGTAGTAGGAAGCGAAATGAATGAAAAAAAAATTCTGTAAATGAAAAATATAACTTTAATATTATTTCTATTTTTCTTTACACGAAGAGAAAATATTAAAAACATTTACATTGAATTACTAGATTATTATCCGGCAATAAGCAAAAACAATCAAACTTTTATCTTGTCAAAAATGTCCATAGTAATGACACATTATCTGTAATAGATAAAGATAGTGTAATCTTCCCTTACTTAGTCACACTCAAAAGTAGAGTTTTTGGTTAATAATTTCTCATCTGCCTGATGTTCTCAAAAAAAGATAAACATTCTACAAGATCTTATGATATAAACATTTGCATTAATCTTAAAACACACATACCATGAAAAAAATTATGTTATTACTATGCGTAATGGGGACGAAGTTTCTATTTTCTCACAAGTAATCCTTAAGGAGTTTTCAATGTTGATGCATTGAAAGACAATCCACCCACCGGGACGCCGACAGCGGCACCACAGGCTAATGATTTTACCATAACCAGCGCAGGCAATGTAGGATTTGGAATAACCATACCAACCACTAAAGTAGATATTAAAAGTACAACTTCCGAAGTACGGAAAAATTCTATTCCCAATAAGATTTTACTGATCAAAAGTTTTACTATTTCTTCAGTGTATGGACTTATTTCTGTGACTTTCTTTTGGGAAGAAAAGGATTGAGATACAATTTATCATCTTTCATCAATGGTCAATACTGCTTTTGAGGAAGATTACCCAATAGTTTTTAATTCACATTTCCTTTACGATACACTTTTGGTGTAAGTTGCTGGCTTTTTTTAAAAAAATTGATAAAATGCGGTAATGTGTCAAAACCCAGACACCATGCAATCTCCGAGATGTTCCAGTCTGTATGCTGGAGAAGGCTTCTTGCCTCCTGCATAATCCGATCGGCAATAAGCTGTGATGTTGTTTTACCTGTTACCAATTTTAAAGAATGGTTGAGATGGTTGACATGGACGGAAAGTTGTTCAGCAAATTCCGTAGGATGACGCAGTTCAATTTGATGCATGGTAGATTCTATCGGAAACTGCCTTTCTAATAGTTCAAGGAAAAGAGATGTTATTCTTTGTGAGCCGTTGGAATCTTTGTAAGAGTCAAAATTTGCAGGTTGTAATTTCAGTGCAGACAATATAAGCTGCAAAACCATCATTCTAAGCGAATCATACTTATAACTGAACTCCAAGGAAATTTCATCGAGCATTTGTTTGAAAAGATGTTCAAATTCAATGTATTGTTCTTCGGTCAGATGAAAAAGCGGAATATTACCGGGCTTAAAGACCGGATATTCTTTTATATTGGTAAAGCGGTCGAAAAATTCATTGATGAAAACACAGAAATAGGAACTTTGTTCAGATTCAAGATATTCCCACGCATACGGAATATTGGGATTTGAAAACAGGAGTGCGCAGTCAAATTCAACAGTTTTATCCGCATAAAAAAGTTTGGTTTTACCTTTTAATAAGCTGATTTTATATAAAGATTTTCTGTTGAACGGTTTGCAGTTAAATTTATCCTCCATATTATGCCTGATATAGAATACATTAAACTGCTTAATATCTTTTGCAATATCTCCCGGCATATAAACATTCGGGTCATTTTTAAATTCTGTATGAAGATGCGATTCACTCATTTCCATTGTTTTAACCAGTCAAAGTTAAACAATTAAGTCGTTCGAAAATTTAACCTATCAAATAAAAAACTGCAAAAATCAAATATTTCTGTTGTATTATAAATAAAGTATCAGAAAATTATTTACCTTATTTGATTTTGATAGTTTTTGCTTTGATTACTGCAGCTTTATCTCTTATCCTTATAATAACTTTGTATTACAATATAATATTCTAAAATATTAAATTTCAAATACTTGTATTATGATAACAGCAAAAGGTTATGCAGCGCAAAGCGCTAATGAAGAGCTTGCACCCTGGAACTTTGAGAGAAGGGAAGTAGGGCCATATGATGTACAGATCGAAATTTTATACTGTGGAGTCTGCCATTCGGATCTGGCTCAGATTAACAATGAATGGTTTCCTGGTATATTTCCGATGATTCCAGGGCATGAGATTGTGGGTAAGATCATTAAAATTGGAGACCACGTAAAAGGATTTAAAGTTGGTGATTTGGCTGGAGTGGGGACAATGGTCAATTCCTGCGGAGAGTGCAAGCATTGCCATGATGGCTTGGAGCAGTATTGTACAGAGGGAGTTGTTCCTACTTACAATGCTCTGGATAAATTTGGAGATGGTCTGCCTACATATGGGGGGTATTCCAATACTATTGTAACTAATGAAGCATTTACAGTTCATATTTCTGAAAAACTGGATCTAGCAGCTGTTGCGCCGTTACTATGTGCCGGTATTACAACATATTCTCCATTGAAACACTGGAAAATCGGAAAAGGACATAAGGTTGCTGTTCTTGGCTTAGGAGGGTTAGGACACATGGCAGTTAAATTTGCAGTGGCACTGGGTGCGGAGGTAACAATCCTGAGTACTTCACCCCAAAAAGAAAGTGATGCAAAAAGATTGGGAGCACATCATTTTGTAGTAACCAAAGACGCAGAACAGGTGGAAAAAGTAAAAGGCTCATTTGATTTCATTGTTGATACCGTGGCTGCTGATCATGATTTTAATTTTTATTTGACTTTACTTGCCGTGAACGGAACACATATCTGTGTAGGAATCCCTGTAGAGGGAATCCATTTGGATGGTGCGTTAGGAGCATTTGGCTTATTGGGTGGTCGAAAAAGTATCGTCGGTTCTTCTTGTGGAGGACTCGCTGAAACTCAGGAGATGCTTGATTTTTGTGCAGAACACAATATTGTTGCTGACATCGAGTTAATCGATATTAAAAATATAAATAGCGCTTTTGAAAGAATGCTAAAAAACGATGTGAAATACCGTTTTGTAATTGATATGGCTACGCTATAAACAATGGTTTTCTTGTTTTTAAATTCAACCGTCAGTCATTTTGACCGGCGGTTGAATTATTGTTGCTGAATTAATATTACCAAGGAGATGTTGCCCAAACCGAAGCATCCGGAATAAAGCCAACATCATTCATACTTAACATACTTACTACTAGATGGGCAATTTCTGAAGGTTTTAATTTATTGTCTTCATTTTTTATTTCCATCCCGATTTTAGTGATAAAATCGGTTGCAACCTCACTCGGATTGATCTGCATTACCCTTACATGATGAGGGCGAAGTTCAGCCCGCCAGCATTCTGTAAGACCAGATACCGCAAATTTGCTGGCAACATAAGCAGAGCCATTGGCAAATCCACGGAGAGAGGCTGTTGAACCAATATTAATGATATTTCCATATTGCTGTGCTGTAAAATATTTAGCAGCTTCTTTACCAGCCAGGAATAATCCTTTTACATTTACTTCCCAGATTTTTTGGAAATCTTCAACGGATGTTTCTGTGATAGGTGCCAGAAGACCAACTCCGGCGTTATTGATCAAAACATTCACACTTCCCATCTTACTGACCGCATAATCAAATAAAGCTGTAACTTCCGATTCATTACTTACATCAGCTTTGAAGCCATTGACATTTAGATCGTTTATTGTTCTAAAAACTTTTTCGTGATCCCGCCCGCAAATTACCACTTCAGCACCGAGGCTTTTTAATACTTTAGCTGTTTCATAGCCGATTCCGCTGGTTGCTCCGGTTATTACTACTTTTGCGTCTTCTATTTTCATTTATCTTATAATTTAATTTTATGGATAATCCTTTACAATAGGGATTTTTACGATTCAAATTTATGTCGAATTGAGCTTTAATAATTATACAATTCAAATAAAAAACTGCTTAATTCAAAGTTATAATTACTTTATAGTTTTTAAAATTATCACTAAGACTTTGTTTTCTTTGTTTTTTATAGTTTTTCCTTTGATTTGTGTATCAACTGAGTTGAATTAATAACTGAGATTTGTCTTGAGTATAGTTTAAATAAATTTAAATGAAAAAGATTAGTAAATCATTATATATATTCTTATTATTTGCATTTTCCTGTTACGCTTCTGCACAAGCTCCCCCTAAAATCGATTATGTAAAAATATTAAAAGAAGGAAAATATAATATGCTTCAAAGGCAGAAATTTTCAAAATTTATTTATCAGTCTTCTGAGGATGAAAACTTAACTGAATTAAGAAAAGAGTATAATCTTGATTCCATTGCCGGTAAAGGTTCTGATATAAATAAAGCAATAAATCTCCTGCAATGGATGCACAAAACGGTTCCGCATGAAGATGAATATAATCATAAATTACTGACAGCTAAAAATATAATTGAAACTTATAAAGAAAAAGGACTTGCCCAGGGCTGCTATCCACTGGCTATTGCTATGAATGAAATTTTCCTGGCAATGGGCTTTAAGTCAAGAATTGTCATTTGTTTCGCCGCAGATTTTGACCACCCAAATGGCGGGCATGTGATTAATACAGTTTTTATACCATCATTACATAAATGGGTTTGGATGGATCCGCAGTTCAACGCATATTTGAAAGACGAAAACGGAGATTATTTAAGCATTGCGGAAGTGAGAGAAAAGATTATCAATCATCATACTATTTTCCTTAATTCTAATGCAGATTATCATGGCGAAACAATCGATGTCAATTATTACTTGTATGAGTTTATGGTAGAACATCTTTACCGGTTCATTAGCCCGGTTAATAATGGATTTAGTTCTGAAACAAGAGAAAGTGGTAAAACTATCACCTACATTGAATTACTTCCGTCTAAAAGTAAAAAACCTACTTCCGGCACATTTGAAAGTCATGCTGCCAATGGTATTCAAGTTATTACGATTCATACAAATAATCCTCTTATTTTTTGGGAAAAGCCGTATTTTTAATAAACAATTTATATTGAAATAAAAAATAAATTTAGTCTTAAATAGTTACAATACTAGATGTATAATGTAAATAAGCTATTTTCTCCTCTGTTAATTTAAAATAGTTGTAAGTTCAATTAATACATTTCATATATATAACTACGTTATTTTGTGTTGATATATTTTATAAATTTGTACAATTATACTTTTAAATGTATTTATCATGATAAAAGAGCAGTTGTATGAGCCTTTCACCATATCAGTGGAACATATGGATGAATATCCTAAAAGAGTTAAGCAGAATTCCTTTTTTGAATTGGTGTATGTATTATCAGGAAAAGGCAGGCATTGCTTGAATGATAATAGGATGGAATATAGTACTGGTGATCTGTTCCTTTTAACCCCTGAAGACCAGCATGATTTCAGTGTTGATGAACCCACGGATTTCTTCTTTTTGCGGTTCAATGATATTTACCTTAAATCTAATGGAATCGTAAAAGATAATATTCAAAGGCTTGAATTCCTTTTATATAGTGCCAAGCAGGTACCCGGGACACTTTTGCAGACTGGAACCGATAAACCTTTGGTAAAGGCTATGGTTGATTCTATAGTAAGGGCTCAAATTAACAGGGACAATTGTTGGGACAAGCTAACACTTGCACTTATCAATGCTTTTGTGGTTATTATAGGCCGGAATATTGAAAAAAATCTTCCTGAAAATTTCCAAGAAGATAAAGAAGATAAAGTGCTGGATATTATTCAGTACATCCAAGCTAATATTTATAATCCCCAGTTAACAAAAGCTGAGCATATAAGTGAAAAATTCGCAGTATCAATCGTATATCTTGGAAGATATTTTAAAAAGCATACCGGTAAGACAATGCAGGACTATATAGCATCTTACAAAATAAAACTCATTGAAAACAGGCTACAATACAGCACTATGAGAATATCCGAAATAGTTGACGAAATGGGTTTTGCAGATGACAGCCACTTAAATAAGTTCTTTAAAAAACAAAAAGGAATGAATCCATCGGAGTTCCGTAAACTCGCACATTCTTAAATAATAGGTCTGTTTTATCATATTCAACTAATGATAAAATTGTACAATAAAAACGAAAATAAAGACAAATGAAAACCTAATTCCTTGTCGGAAATTTGTACTGTAAATCTAAATAGAGTTTTACATACAAATTATGGGACGTATAGAAAGAATCCAGCGCTTAAAAGAAAATACACGCAGCGGTATTTTAAAAGCGGCTTTAAAAATTATAAGACAGGAAGGCTGGCATGCATTAAGCATGAGAAGGATTGCAGATGAAATCGAATATTCTGTTCCTGTCATTTATGAATATTTTGCCAACAAAGATTCCTTAGTAAGCGAGCTTTCTTCTAAAGGCTACGCAAAACTTACACAAAACATTTTAGCTGCAAAGCAGATGACCATTGGTTCACCTGCCGAAAAAATCGAGGCCATGTGGCTGGCATACTGGAATTTTGCATTCGAAGAGCGTGAACTTTATCAGGCTATGTTCGGTGTGGAGATGAACTGCAGCCTTGAAAAGGGTTCTTCCAGAGGCGAAGAAGTCGGCTCGCTATTCAGTGATGTCATCAAAGAAATCATTGCTGATTCCAACGTATCAGATGAAATTGTCTGCACCAAATATTTTACGTTTTGGTCGGCTGTTCATGGCCTCATTTCTATCAACTTCATTAACAAAGGTTCCTCAGACGACATCAATCATAAAGTACTTCATGAGGCTATTGCTTCTACTATAGCTTCAATCAAGCAGTAATTTTTTTTCAACTTTTAGTTAACAGGATTAGAAATTCTAAGGTAGTAATATCATTATCATTCATAAATAATTCAAAAATTCTAATGAAAACAACAATTTCACATTCTTCTTCAGGTAATAAGGCTATGATATACATCCTTGCACTTGGAGTATTTGGAATATTGACGACAGAGTTTTCAGTAATAGGCATACTGCCACAGCTTGCTGAAAAGTTTAATGTTACAGTTGCTCAGGCAGGATGGATTTTAAGTGGTTTCGCACTGACCATTGCCATCTTCGGTCCTTTTGTCACTTTAGCAGCATCAGGCATAAACCGGAAAATAGCATTATCTATTGTGCTGGGAGTATTCATTTTATCCAATCTCTTCTCCGTTTTCGCTTCAAATTTTACAATGCTGATGATTGCCAGGATCGTTCCTGCATTTTTTCACCCTATTTTTTTCTCGGTAGCAATGGCGACTGCGGCGCAGTCAGTCAGTCCTTCGGAAGCCCCTAAAGCAGTATCTATTGTCTTTTCGGGAGTGAGTATAGGCACTGTTTTGGGAGTCCCTGTTGCTGTTTTTTTCTCGGATCTGTTTGGCTGGCAGGCAGCTTTTATGGTAGGAGCAGCAGTTAATTTTTTAGGATTGATATCTCTTCTTCTTTTCCTGCCATCAATGCCGGTCAAAGAAAAAATGAGCTACGGAAGCCAGGTTGGCGTCCTTAAAAACTCTAAAACAATTTGGAGTATTGTCATTACAGTATTGATTATCACAGGTATGAGCGCAAGTTATGGCTATATGGCAGAATACCTGAAGGAAGAAATCCATATGAATGGTAAGACGATCAGTATTATCATGTTCCTTTTTGGATTAGCGGGCGTAGCAGGAAATCTTATTGTGGGCAGGCTGTTGTCTAAAAATATAACCCGTACGGTATTAGGATTCATTTTCTCATTAATTGCAGTCCAGGCCTTATTATCAATGTTTACAGAAAGTTTTATGATCTCTGCATTATTGATTGTTCTATGGGGATTTATTCATACAGCAGGATTTCTTTTAGGGCAGACATTAATTACCAGTTCTGCTTCCGGTGCACAGGAATTTGCGAGCAGCATATTTGTTTCGGCCGGTAATCTGGGATTTGCCATCGGACCTATTGCAGGAGGTATAGCTTTGGCGGAAATAGGTGCTTCATCTCTTCCGGTAGTAAGTATAAGCATCCTTTCAGTGGCAGCGCTGGGCTTTATTAACCATAAAAAATTCTATAAAAAATAACTTTAAAGCCTTACAGGCCATAAAATAAAATCAATTAAATCAAAACAAAAATCATAACTCTTGAATAAAGAAATCATGAAGAAACCAATAATTAAAATAGCAGCAATAGCAGCAGTATCTTTATCAGTAACATTGTTTTTTGCGTATTCATCATCAGAAGATGCTCCTGCACAGAAAACAGAACTTGCTTTACCAATAGCTACAGTCAACTCAGGTAATGCTGAAATACACAATGATTTTCCCGCCAGGGTTGAAGGTGAATCGGAAATTGAGATCCGTCCCCAGGTGAATGGGAAATTAAGTAAAATTTATGTAGATGAGGGAGCATATGTAAAAGCAGGTCAGATACTTTTTAAAATTAATGACAATACATACCGGGAGCAACTCAATAATGCTACTTCAGAACTTATGATGGCAAAAGCGTCAGTAGCAAATGCTCTTATTGAAATTAATAAATTAAAACCTTTAGTACAAAACAAGGTAGTTGCTCCATCTCAATTGGAAACTGCAAATACCAACTATAATATGGTAATGGCACGAGTAAAACAGGCCGAAGCTATTGTCGCCGATGCGAAAATCAACTTAAGCTATACATCTGTTTCAGCATCGGCTTCAGGGTATATCAGCAGGTTGAATAAAAAAGAAGGTAGTCTGGTATCAATTTCGGATCCGGAAAATCTTACAACTCTTTCTAACATAAGAAAAGTACACGTCTATTTTTCTTTAAGCGAAAGTGAATTTTCAGAACTTAAAAAACAGCTCTCTGGTAATAGCTTTGAGGAAAAACTTGATAACGCAAATCACGTTAAACTTATCCTGGCGGGTGGTGAAGAATATCCAATATCCGGTAAGCTTGATATGGTAAACAGCGGTTTTGATAAAGGTAGTGGTGCAATTACACTGAGAGCTACATTTGATAATGCCAACGGCTTACTGCGATCAGGAAACACCGGAAAAATAAGAATGACTTTTGACCGCAACAATATTATGCTTATACCGCAGGCTTCTACTACGGAAATTCAGGATAAAACATTTGTTTATACATTAAATCCAAGTAACAAAGTAGTAAAGAAACTGATTAATATTTCAGGTAAATCAGGTGATAATTATATTGTAAGTGGTGGCCTCAACAATGGAGAGCGAATTGTTCTTGAGGGCATCGAAGGACTACAGAATGGAACTCTCGTAAAACCAACGAAAAAAAGTGCAGTTGCTGTTGCAATAAAATAACCCCCCCCATGCATTTTAATCATCTGGCTGTTTTTAGCTAGGTATTTTAGGAAGTATTCCAATAGAACCGGAATGCTTCCCGGGAAGATACTTGCCATATTTAAAGCATCCGGATCATATCATAACAACAAAATTTAATCTCATGTTAAAAAAATTCATAGAAAGACCGGTAGTGGCAACAGTGGTTTCCATTATGCTGGTAATACTCGGCCTCGTAGGTGTAAGAGAGTTACCTATTCAGATGTTTCCTGACATTGCTCCGCCAACAGTACAGGTAAAAGCTTTTTACCCGGGTGCAAATGCTGAAACGATACTAAGAGCGGTTACCCCGCCACTAGAAGAAGCTATCAACGGTGTTGAAAATATGAGCTATATGAGCTCTTCAGCAACCAATGACGGTACTTTAGTAATTAGTGTATTTTTTAAATTAGGGACGGATCCTGATCAGGCTGCAGTAAATGTTCAGAACAGGGTTTCCTCTGCAACCGGGCTTTTGCCTCCGGAAGTAGTACAGGCTGGTATTACGACCAAGAAAACCCAAAATGGTCTTATTATGGGCGTCAATATGTTTGCTGACGATGAAAAGAAATTTGACAAAACATTTATCGCCAATTACGCAACCATTAACGTTCTCCCTGAAATACAACGTATTCCCGGGGTAAGCGAAGCCCGTATTCTTGGGGCGCCAAAAGATTATTCAATGCGTGTATGGTTAAACCCTTCGCTTATGGCATCATATGATCTGACACCTGCAGAAGTAACGTCTGCTATTCAAAGCAAGAATATAGAAGCAGCGCCGGGTCGTTTCGGAGAAGGAAGCAAGGCTCCTTTTGAATATGTAATCAAATATAAAGGTAAAAACAGCACACCTCTGGATTATGAAAATATGATCATCAGAACCAATGAGGATGGAACTCTTTTAAGGCTTAAAGATGTTGCACGTGTTGAGTTGGGCGCATATACCTACGGAACCTTCAATACGTTAAGTGGTTCTGATCCTAATTTTGTAAACAAGCCGGCAATCACCATACAGGTATTGCAACTTCCAAACTCCAATGCGAGAGAAATACAGGTACAGGTTGAAAAATTGATGCTCCATTCGGCTAAATCTTTTCCTAAAGGCTTAAAGCAACAAACAATCTGGTATTCAAAGGATATGTTAGACCAATCTATTGAACAGGTAAGCCATACGCTTATCGAAGCTTTTATCCTTGTATTTATTGTTGTATTTCTTTTCCTTCAGGATTTCCGTTCAACCCTTATTCCTGCCATTGCTGTTCCTGTGGCCATTATCGGGACGTTCTTCTTTATGTCTTTATTTGGCTTTTCCATTAACCTGCTTACGCTCTTTGCCTTAGTACTAGCTATCGGTATAGTGGTCGATGATGCAATTGTCGTCGTCGAGGCGGTACACGCCAAGATGGAACACAGGAAAATGAATGCCCGATCTGCAACTTTGGCGGCAATGCATGAAATTACACCTGCTATTATTTCAATCACATTAGTAATGTCAGCGGTATTTCTTCCGGTAGGATTTATGCAGGGGTCGGCGGGTATATTTTATAAACAATTCGCTTTTACATTAGCCATTGCTATTTTTATTTCGGCCCTTAACGCACTGACGCTAAGCCCTGCTTTGGCTGCCTTGTTTCTGAAATCAACACACTATTCTGAAGAGGGAGGCGAACCTGTCAAAACTACATTTAAGCAAAGATTCTTTGCCGGTTTTAATGTAGGTTTTGAAAATATGACCGGCAAGTATATAAAATCCCTTAAGTGGCTTATTCTCCACAAATGGGTAAGCCTTTCAGGTCTTGCGCTAATTGTTCTCATTGCCGGTTTATTGGTTCATAATACAAGAACAGGATTTATTCCTTCTGAAGATATGAACTTTGCAGCAGTATCTGTTACTCTTCCTCCGGGATCATCACAGGACAGAACACAAAAAGTCGTTAATGAGGTCAGCAACCGACTGATTCCTATGGAATCGATGAAAAGTGTTACACTAATCTCCGGATTGAATATTTTTACCGGAGCCACGAGCCCTTCTTCAGCCGTTGCTTTTTACGTTCCTAAAAAAGACAGAGGGCAAATCAAAGATCTCAATGTTTTGATGGAAGATATGCGAAAAAGACTTTCCGATATCAAGGGTGCAACAATCATTGTATTTACAATGCCTACCGTTCCCGGTTTTGGGAATGTTGATGGACTTGATTTTGTAATTCAGGACAAAACCGGAGGTAAGCTGGGTCAATTCAGTACTATCTCTACTAAATTTTTGACTGAGCTGAATAAAAGACCTGAAATTTCATTGGCTTATACTTCTTTCAGGGCTGACTATCCGCAACTTGAAATGATAATTGATGAGGAAAAAGCAGCACTATTACGAGTGGATGTAAAAGATATCGTGCAGACTATGCAGACCTATTACGGTAGTCAACAGGTCTCTGATTTCAACCGCTTTGGTAAATATTACAGAGTTGTGATGCAGGCAGATTATACCCAGCGTGATGATCCATCCACTCTTGCAGGAGTAAGTGTTAAAAACAGCAAAGGCGAAATGGTGCCCATAAATTCTGTAATCAGAATGCAGCCTATCTTAGGTCCTGAAACTGTAACAAGATATAATTTGTACAATTCAATTCCTATGAATGCAAATCCTAAACCTGGATATAGCACCGGAGACGCCATTAAATCAGTCGAAGAAGTTGCTGCGCAAACACTTCCTGAAGGGTATTCCTATGAATTTTCGGGCGTTACCAGAGAAGAAATAATTTCAGGAGGTCAATCGGTTTATATTTTCCTTTTATCACTGGTATTTGTGTACTTCCTTTTATCAGCGCAGTATAACAGTTATATTTTGCCTTTATCGGTATTGTTATCAATTCCGACCGGTGTAATCGGTGTATTTATCGCTATCGGATTGGCCGGGATAGAAAATAATATTTATGTTCAGGTAGCCCTTATTATGTTGGTAGGACTTCTGGCGAAAAATGCGATCCTGATCGTGGAGTTTGCCGTTCAGCGGAGACAGGCAGGAAAGACACTCTTATCATCGGCACTGGAAGCTTCAAAAGCACGTTTGAGACCCATTATAATGACATCGATCGCATTTGTGGCAGGTATCATACCGATGATGACAGCAACAGGTCCTTCGGCGCAAGGTAACCATTCCATCAGTGTTGGTGCCGCAGGAGGTATGTTAAGTGGAGTAGTTTTAGGGCTTTTTATCATTCCTGTACTCTTTGTAGTGTTTCAATACCTTCATGAAAAACTTGTTCCAAGAAAACAACAGGTTGAAGAGCCACAAGCATAATCTTAATTAAATTAAAAATGAAAACATATATAAGCTCCGGTGCATTAGCATCGTCTATACTGGTTCTTTTACTCACCCTTTTAGGGTGTTCAATATCCCAACGACCCTTCGATAACAAAAATGATATTCCACAGGTTAGTTATCGCAACGATTCCTTGGAAGATAATCAAAATAATATGGCTGATCTTCCTTGGCGCAAGTTCATTGCCAATGAAGAATTATCCAAACTCATTGATACTGCATTGGCTAAAAACAACGATTTGCAGGTAGCTGTTAAAAATATAGAAATAGCCGACGAACTTTATCAGAAAGCGCGTCAGTCAATTCTTCCTACAGTCAGTGTGTCCGTAAATTCAAGCAATAGTATCCCTTCTGAGAACAGCCTTAATGGTTTGACTGCAAGCCAATCTCTTGGAACCAAAGACCTTAATAATTATACTGCTTCCCTCGGGATTTCCTGGGAAGCCGATATATGGGGTAAAGTAAAAAATAAAAAAAGAGAAGCTCTTGCAGATTATCTTAAATCGCACGAAGCAAAAAAAGGGATACAAACTATCCTTGTGGCTTCGGTAGGTAACGGATATTATACGCTTCTTATGCTTGATAAGCAGCTTGAAATTGCCAAGAAAAACCTGGCATTAAGCAGCAGAACTCTGGAGATTGTGAAATTGCAATATGAGTCTGCGCAGGTTAACTCGCTGGCGGTGGAGCAACAGGAAGCTCAAAAGTTGTTTATTGCACAGCTTATTCCTAAAATTCAGAAAGAAATCAATATTCAGGAAAATGCGTTAAGTGTTCTTATTGGTGTTCCGCCAGCTGAAATTGCCAGAACCAAAACTTTGGACGATATAACAATGAAATTCGATATTGGAACCGGGCTACCCGCTGAGCTGTTAAGCCATAGACCTGATGTAAGGAATAATGAACTTGAGCTTCAGGCTGCAAGTGCCAGAATTGGATTGGCAAAAGCAAATATGTATCCATCCTTAACGATTGGCGCATCCGGAGGGCTTAATTCCCTAAAAGCAAGTGACTGGTTTAATATTCCTGCTTCTTTATTTGGTGTTGTTACGGGATCTCTTTCACAACCAATTTTGAATGGCAGAGAGTTAAAGATGCAGTATAATGTTTCCCAAATAGAAAGAGAGAAATCTGTACTTGTGTTCAGACAATCCATTCTTGCAGCATATGGAGAGGTTTCTAATGCGTTGGTGCAAATTAATAAGCTTGAAAAAGAACAGGAGATTGCAGCCACAAGAGTTAGCAAGCTTCAGGACGCAACTAAGAATGCGGATATGCTTTTTAAAAACGGAATGGCAAATTATCTTGAAGTTATAACAGCACAAAGTAATGTCTTAGGTGCAGAACTTCAATTAGCAACCCTTAAAAGAGAATATATTAATGCCTCACTGGAACTCTATCGTTCTTTAGGAGGAGGCTGGAAATAAAGAATTGGTGGCGAGTGTCCGAGTGGAAAGGTGAAGGACTGCAAATCCTTTAACGACGGTTCGATTCCGTCCTCGCCCTCTTTTTTCTCAACCAATATCATCACCATCACAATACAAAGATGTTAGCATTGAAACAAAAAACAAACCAGTTTAAAAAACATTCGTCACAAAATAAGAATGCAGGGATGGCAACCATTATTATTCCTGATATAATTGGGTTTAGCGCACTTGTGCGGGTCCTATGTTCTGTTACTGAAGAATTATTATCCCGAATCCAGCTCATCAACACTCAGATCTTTCTTTGTAAGTTTAAAATCGTGAAAATTGAGATTCTTTTTTATCTTCCATCTCGGATTAATTCTGTTTAAATTTATTTGGAAATGAATTCATTATTCCGATATAAATACAGTAGTTAAGATTCTGTAACATAAAAAGATCCTGTTATCAATTCTCATTTATTCAAATATTCCAATCCCCATTTATAAAGCTCGTTAATAATTGGTTCTAATTTTTTGCCCTTCGCTGTTAATGAATATTCAACTGTCGGAGGTACCGTTGCAAAAGCGTTGCGATTCACAATATTATTTTCTTCCATATTCTTCAGTTCCTTTACAAGCATCCTTGTACTTATTCCAGGTATCATTCTTTCCAATTCTTTGAAACGTTTCTTTTCAGAAATTAGCGAATAAATAATCGACATAGACCATTTTCCTCCAATAATGTCTAAAATTCTTTGAAGTTCACATTTATTTTCTGGTTTTTCAATTTTTTCTTTTTTCATAAATATATGGTTTACAATAAAAGTTACATTCAGGTTATAAGTATACATTGATGTAACTACTTGCAAAAGTAAAGTAATGGAGATAGATTTGCAACTTAATTTTTAAAATATAACAAATTATGTATGATTCTTTAAAAGGAAAAGTGGCCTTGGTAACAGGGGGTACAAAAGGAATAGGTAAATCTATTGCTGACAAACTGAGTGCAAACGGAGCGCTAGTAGTAATAACTGCCCGTACAGAAAAAGATAATTCTAAAAGCCATCATTTTATTTCCGCTGATCTTACCCAAGCAGATAGCGCAAAAAACATTGCAAATGAAATATTAGAAAAATACGGCAAAATAGATATCATTGTTAATAATGCCGGCGCCAATTTAAGTCCAGGAGGAGGTTTTAACACATTGAAAGATGAGGATTGGTTCAAAGACTGGGAACTTAATTTTATGTCAGTAGTCCGTATTAATAAAGCACTATTGCCTACTATGCTTGAACAGAAAGAGGGTACCATTATCAATATATCCACAGGAGCTGCAAAGCAGCCGATCTGGGAAATGACCATGTCATATTCATCAGCTAAGGCTGCATTAAATGCGTATAGCAAAGCATTGGCAAATGAAGTTGGACCCAAAGGCATTAGAGTAAATATTGTTTCTCCCGGCGTTGTCAAAACACCATTAATGAATGAATTTATTGAAAATCTTGCTCAGCAGTCAGGGGTGAGTTTTGAGGAAACCTTCCAAAATATTATTAATACAGTTGGGGTGCCGATAAGAAGGATGGCAGAACCTGAGGAAGTAGCCAATACGGTAGCTTTTCTCGCATCATCCCAAGCTCAATATATCACAGGAGCAAACATCTCTGTTGATGGTGGGTCATCACCAACTATTTGATTTGTTTATTAAATAGTATCAGCGATAAAGTTGAGATCGTATGATATGAACAACAATAAAATTGCGATTCTCAGTGCTTATCAGAATAATGGGATCAATGGGAACAATGGATGAGATCAACTTTTCGTTGATAAAGAGTTTCAAATAACGACCTAGCAATAATATTTCTAAAATAAAAGCGGCAGAAAGCCGCTTTTATACTGTCATAAATTTATTTTTACCTACAGATTATTTGAAGAAGGTAATTTACCGATCTTCTCAATTCCCTTATAATCTAGCCATTCTTCGAAGCTTATCAATTTCGGCAACCATGATGAAATGAAATTATAATCAATAGGGTCGTATCCTTCTTCAGCGACCATCTCTACCAATTTTGCAAAGGTTTCACTTTGCTGATAAAGTGTTTTTAATGGCACCTGTATAAATTCTATCGGCTTACCCAATTTTTTTTCTAACAATTCTAAAATTTGTTTAGGTGTAAACAGCGCTCCGCCAAAGTCAATTGTTTTACCATTGAAGTCTTGATAATTCTGAAATATAATTCGGGCAAATGTTCCGATATCTTTTGTAGTGACCCATGATATGGCTGTTTCTTCAGGTAAGGGATTGATGAACTTGTTGTCACCTAACCCAAAGCTTGGCAAAAGAAGATTCTCCATAAAGGAGGCAGGTCTTATGACAGCGCCCTGTAATGTGCTTTGAAGTAAATATTTTTCAATGGTAAACTTAAATCTTGGACGGAATCTATCTTGCTTGTCAGAAGCAAGAACCGAAGAATACAATACAAATTTGACTCCTTGTTCCTCTGCCAACGTAAGGGTCTGGATCCCTAAATCGGCTTCCTTTTCATCAGTTTCTCTGCTGGAGACCCAAACACCGGGAAGGACAAGGAACAGTCCGTCAATTTTTTGAAACACCTCTCTCAAAACGTCAGTGTCCTCCAAGTCGCCTTTTACTAAAATAGCACCTGCTTTTTTCAAATTTTCTGCTTCTTGTGATCGAGGATCTCTTGTCAACGCAAACACTTTAAAATCATTTTTTAATAGTTCATACACTGTGGCACTTCCTTGATTTCCGGTGGCACCTGTTACTAATATTCTTTTCATTGTAAAATTTCTTTTGAGCAAATTTACTTTCCATCTTTAGTATATTTGTGTTTACTAACCTCTAGGAAAGTATCATGGAAAAGAAAATAAAGCCTTGTATCGAAGATGAACAAATTTTAAAGCAAAGATTTCTGGCTCTAAGGGATACTTTGGACCTGCTGAGTGGGAAATGGCGTTTTTGTATTTTACTGAATCTACATTACCATGAGAAATTGAGATTTAAGGATTTTTTTGAGGTTTCAGAAGGAATTTCCCCTAAAGTGCTTACTTCTGAACTTGTGACGTTAGAAGCACACCGGCTGATTCAAAAGAAGATCGAATATACACCTACCAAGGACATTACCTATTATGTTTTAACTACACACGCGCATGAAATTTGGACAGTGTTGAACACTTTGATAGAATTTGGATTGTCGAATCGCCAGGAGGTCATCAGATCATTTCATTCAGATAAAAATTAAACGCTAATTGAAGTGAAAATTTCTGTTTAACAGAATATTCTGCCATTAGCTTACAAACATCTGCGGTTCGCCTACAAATGTTGCCGCTTGTCTTACTAATTTTGTCCTGTAAAAATAAATAAAATATTATGGCACAGCACAATAGAATATGGTTTATTACAGGATCTTCCCGTGGTTTCGGGCGTGTATGGACAAAAGCTGCATTGGAACGTGGTGATCAAGTGGTTGCTACAGCAAGGAAATTGGAAAGCATTTCTGATTTTAAAGAAAAATATGGCGACCAGGTATTGACCCTGGAGCTGGATGTTACAAAGCCGGATCAGGTCAACGAAGCTGTTAAGAAAGCTCACGAACATTTCGGAAAATTGGATATCGTTCTAAATAATGCAGGTTATTCACTGGTCGGCACTATTGAAGAGGCAGCTGCGGATGAGATCCGTGCTTTGTACGAAACAAACATCATTGGTCCGGTAAGTGTTATTCAGGCAGCGTTGCCCATCTTGAGAGAACAGGGTTTTGGTCATATTTTAGGAACTTCAAGCAACATTGGCCATTTCACCTTGCCGGTCCTTGGATATTACAGTTCTTCGAAATGGGCATTCGAGGCCATTCATGAAAGTCTTTCAGAAGAGGTGAAGCAGTTCGGAATCAAAGTCACCATTATTGAACCAGGCGCCTATGCCACAGAATTCGGAAGCCAGGAATCATTGAAATTCGCAGGGAATATAGAATCTTACACTGATCTAAAGGCAGAATTTTTTAAAAATCTATCATCCTTTGAGAAGGGAGACCCCAATGCAACGGCGCAAGCGCTTTTCAAAGTTGTTGATTCTGAAAACCCACCATTGCGCTTTCACTTGGGAAGCCATAATCTGCCACTGATAAAGGAGATTTATGCAGAACGGATCGCCCTGTGGGAATCTTGGGATGACGTTTCAAGATCGGCGCAGGGCAGCAGTAAATAATTTTAGAGTAAAAACCGATTATTTTTTATAGTCGGTTTTTTCTTATCTTTAATAAAGAATTTATGAAAAAGGACGAACAGATACCTACAAAATTTAAATCACTTACCGAAGCGCATCTTTTCTTTGACCTGCCAAAGCCAAAGCATCCGCTGATCAGCCTGGTAAATGAAGTACACAGCTTTATGCCCCCGGATAAAATATCCCATCGCCATGTCTTAGGTTTTTATAAAATATCGTATAAACCAAAATTAAGCGGAAAAGTGGAGTATGGACAGGATTACTATGACTTCGACCAAGGCGGATTGTTATTTGCAGCACCGGGTCAGATCATCGGAGGTAAAGGATCAGAAGATTCTGCCTGTTCTCAGTTTTCACTGTTCATACATCCCGACTTCTTTTTAGGTTATCCATTGGCTAAAAAGATAAAACAGTTTGGTTTCTTCTCCTATTCCATCAAAGAGACCTTACATCTTTCGGAAGAAGAAAAAAATACGATTCTTTCCATCTTTAATTTTATGGAAAATGAATTGAATGCCAGGATCGATGATTTCAGCCATGATGTGATCATCTCACAGCTTGAATTACTATTCAACTATTCCAATCGTTTTTACAAAAGACAATTCATTACCAGAAAGGCAGTAGGAAGTAATCTTCTTGAAAAATTCGAGACCTTACTGGATGCTTATTTTAAGGATGATCTGTCTGTAGAATTTGGCCTGCCTTCTGTTTCGTACTTTGCAGACCAGCTAAACCTATCCTCAAGTTATCTAACGGATATGCTGCGTTCCCTCACAGGACAGAGTACTCAGCAGCATATACACGACAGACTGATCATTGAGGCCAAACAGATGCTTTCCACAACAGATCTTTCTGTAGGAGAGGTTGCATATGCCTTGGGATTTGAGCATTCCCAATCCTTCAGTAATCTGTTCAAGACCAAAACTAAAATTTCTCCTTTAGAATTTAGAAGGTCTTTTAACTGATCTTGCTGCAAATTATGATGTGATTCCAATAAGCAATATCTTTGTATCTGATTTTGATACAAATGATCATCTTATCAATGGAGGACAACGCAGTATCTTATCCGGTCTATTCTCCGGCATCTGTAATAGGAATCTTCAGTAATGCACTGAAGCTGAACGCAACGGTCAATCTGATCTATCTGAAAGGCAGATATGCTTTTGGTGGTGGCAAATCTTACGGGAACTATTATTACGATCTTTTGTTCTCGGAAGGTGATCATACTTCAATCGGCATTCGCATTTCTTCGCTGTTAAGAAGCAAGATCACCAATAATGAGATCTATACCCTCAGAGGGTTTATTGAGAAGAGCATTAAAAATTCTTCTATTGAACTCCGTTTTGTGGTCGATGAGATCATTCAGCAGGAGGAGAGATCGATATCTGAGGAAGAACTTCAGAAATATGGGCTCATCCAAAAAAAACTTGAACTGGGATCCAAGGATCTTGAGACACTTATCAGAGATAAGATGCTCAAAAATGAAAAGATCAAGATCGCCAATATCTATGGTAATAATGCCATCGTACAAAAAGACTATTTAGAAGGGTTGGACGTTTCATTATTGTATTTTGATATTGATAACTACAGCTGCAACATCACATCATCAACAGCGATCATTTCTACACTGAAAGAAATTTCGGCTTTGAATTACGATATTGTTGCGTTGGTAAGGGGAGGAGGTGACCGTCAGAGTATGGAAACCTTTAATGACCTGACCTTATCCGAATTATTCATAGAGATGAAACCGGTAACGGTGACTGCCATCGGCCATACGGTCGATGAAACATTATTGGATAAGCTGGCTGACAAACGCTTTCATCTGCCCCATGATTATGGTGCAGGATTGCATGCCATTGCTGAGAAGCTTTCTCACGAACGATCCAATTCAAGAGCTTTGCTTATCGACGAGGTGAAAAAAGATGTGACCAAGCAATTTTCGAAGCAGGTGGAAACCCTTGAGAAGCAACTGAAGAAGAAAAATGAGGAATTCACTGAAGCCCAAAAAACTTATAAAGAACAGGTAGAGAACCACAATAAAAGCTTTACAGAGCAACTGAAAATCCGAAACGAGGAATTTCAAAAGCTTCAGGCTACGTCTGCCAAACAAATCGAAGAACTGCAAAATAATTTTCAAGAGCAGCAGAAACAGCGCCAGGCAGAAATGGAGAGCTACAAAAAGGAAATCGCTGTTCTGCATGAAAAGAATATCCAGTTTGCCATCAATGAAAAGACATCTGCTTTACAGATCAATCTGGAAACGTTGAAACAGGATAATGTCAGATTAAGCAAAGAATTGGAGAACAGAAAGACCGATTACACTAAAATAATTATAGTTTTTATCGTCGCATTTATCATCGGTCTGGCCATCGCAAAAATATTCTGATGATCTTAATTTTGTTAATTAAAGGCTTGTCTGAACTCCAAAGGCGACAGGCTTGTTTTGGTCTTAAATAATTTACTGAAAGACTGGGGATGTTCGAACCCCAGCTCATAAGCAATCTCGCTCACGGTCAATTTGGTTGTTGTCAGTCTTTCCTTTGCTTTCTCGATGAGCTTTTCGTGGATATACTGCTGGGTGTTTTGTCCGATAAGTGAGCGAAGCATATCACTCAGGTAACCAGGGGAAATATTCAGTTGATCTGAAAGGTATTGTACCGTAGGAACACCTTGGTGAAGTGATTTCTGATTATTGAGATAATCATTCAGAATCGTTTCTGTCTTTTGAAGAATGTCATTGCTGACTGCTTTTCGGGTAATGAACTGACGCTTATAAAAACGATTGACGTAGCTCAGCATCAAATCGATCTGCGAGATTATGACTTCCTGACTGAATTCATCTACACGGCTGTTCAATTCGCGCTCCATAATCTGGTAAACGGAAAGGATGATCTCTTTTTCGACATCAGATAAATGCAGGGCTTCATTAGAGGAATAGGAAAAATACCCGTACTGTTTAATCTTTTTAGCCAGTGGATGACCCAGTAGAAAATCGGGATGGATGAGTAAGATATAACAATAGGTTTCACTGTTGTAATCAGTGCTGCCTACCAGTTGATTTGGTGCTAAAAACAGCATGCTGCCCTCATTGAAATCGTAATAATCCTGCCCGTATTTCAGTCTACCGTTGTTTTTTGTGATAAAGGTTATTTTATAAAAACTCAGGACGTCGTAGATCGGTGCCATGTCCGTATTGAAAGGATTGTCCTGGTTGAAATGCACGAGGCTGATCAACGGATGCTGTGGCGCCGGCAAACCAAATGCCTGATGACTTTCAGAGATGGAGATAAATCGTACAAGTTTGTCGTCTTTGCTTTTCATTTTATAAATTTATTAAAAAAAACCTATGACAAATTGATGAGCATAGGTTTTTAGGTTGATCAAACTTACCAAGGTAGAATATTGTCTTTTCCACTAAAATTGGCTGGTCCTGTAAAACTACCTGTCGGTAGATCTTCTGCCAAAGCCACTCTTATCGGTTCAGCCGAACCTTCCTCCACCGTATCGGTTCCCTGAAAATTATTAAGAGCCGTTGCTGTAAAGCCTGGACTTACCAGATGAACTTTGACATTAGTGCTTTCCAATTCTATGGCCAAAGAAAGAAAAATACCATTCAATGCCGTTTTAGAAGCACCATAAGCAGCATCAAAAGCAGAACGGTAGGGATTATCAGGATTTGAATTGATTCCGAGAGAGCCTAATGCGCTGGAAACGGTCACAATACGTGCTGCAGGTGCATTTTTCAATAATGGCAAAAAAGCCTGTGTTATGGCAAGTGTACCGAAAACATTCGTTTCCCAGACGGTTTTCAGTTCGCTGATCGTGACGATGCTTGCACGTTGCGCTCCCAGAACCTCTTCCATGGTACGTCCGGATTTACCGGCATGTGAGATTGCGGCGTTATTCACCAATAATGTAAGGTATCCGGATTCACTTTGTATTTTTGCTACTGCCGCATTGATAGAATCGGAAGCGGTAATATCCAGCTGAATGCCCTTTGCGAGACCTCCTATTTCAGCTGCGGCACTTTCACCTTTTTTCAGATCGCGGGAACCTGCATAAACGGTGTAGCCGTTATCTGAAAGGGCTTTAGCGATTTGAAACCCCACCCCTGTATTGGCACCAGAAACCAGTGCTACTTTTTGTTCATTTGTCTGCATAATTTTAATTGATTTAAATTGAATACAGCAAAGGTGGATATAAAACAGAGAGTCCTTGTAGTCAAATCGAGACTATTTGAAGCCATATTGAGGATCGACTTTCTATGATCTTAAATAACCTTTCAAAGCCAGGCATAGAAAATATCTTTCCTGAATATCACGAATTAATTATTTATTCTCACAGATGGTCAGTCCCTGCGTTATAAAGTCTCCATAGGAGATCTTCAGACCGACCCATTTTGGATCATCCAGCCATATCTCCTCAACCTTGCTGATCGATGGGTCATTATGTGAGGCTCCTTTCGCTGATCCATTAAGAGCATAGATCTTACCATCGGTTGTTTTTCCGTAGATTTCTTTATATCCGGAACAATAGACTTCTATCTCATTGACAGAGAACGGCCATTCCCCAATGTAGTCCTGTTTGGTGAATGTAAGTGTATTTTTTTGGGAAGGTGTGCTGCATGATAAAATCAATAGCAAGATTGAAAGATGAGTTAAATTTTTCATCGTTAAAAACATATATATCCGTAAAAGTAATAAACCCCATTAATCAATTTTTACGGTTTTCCGTAGAATTAAAAAAAACAAAAGTTAGATGGTATGGGTTATTCCGGCTGAATGATGACAAAATGAACCAACGGAAATTCTCTTTTTATATTTTCACGAATACGCTTTATGGCTTCAGTGATCTCTTCAGTATCAAGATGCTCTTCAAAATCGATAATGAGCATCAATACGACTTCCTCGGGTGACTGGTAAGTAGATAATATATTTTTTGTTCTGACCACCGCAGCATCTTTTTCAGCCAGTTTTGCGATCTTTTCTCTCGTTTCAGGGGCTATTCCTTCACCCATCAATAAGCTCCTGCTCTCTCTGGCCAGGATAAAGGAGACAAACACCAGTATCAATCCTACAATGATCGAGGCAAGCCCATCAAGTTCAGGTATCTGGAAGGTGTGGCTGAGCCCCATCAAAACCATGACAACAATAAGACCTGCCACTGCCGCGCCATCTTCAAAGACTACGAGAAAGCTTGCGGGATCCTTGCTTTTAATGATCGCATCCCACCATTTCAGACCGTTTCGGGTCTTATTGAATTCTTTGACGGCTATAAACAGGGAAGTGCCCTCGAAAATAAGTGAGAGTACCAATACAATATAGTTCCAGAACGGGTCTTTCATCAATTCAGGTTCCATAATATGTAAGATCCCCTGGTAAATAGATAATGCACCACCAAGACCAAATATCAATATAGAAACGACAAAAGACCAGAAATACAACTCCTTTCCATAACCGAAAGGATGAAATTCATCTGCCTGCTTTTTGCTCCTTTTTAATCCATATAATAATAACAGCTGGTTAGTGGTATCAACTGTGGAGTGGATCCCTTCCGAGATCATAGAAGAACTGTTGGTGAATGCCCCTGCAATAAACTTTGTCAACGCGATCAGCAGGTTGGCGGCAAGTGCACTATAAATTGATTTACTATTGTTGGCCATTTGTGAACTAAGGTATTAGGTAGAAAGATTATTTGACTTTTCATTACATATCGATTTACAATCTGTTGTCCATCTTCCTCTTCATTCCCGAAATGATACGTTTTCGATGGATAAAGCCCCAGTCTGCAATAGTATTGGTAAGTTGCCGGAGGGATTTACCATAGTCTGTAATCTGATATTCTACAGCAACGGGCGCCGTGTTCAGGACATGGCGGTCGATCAATTCATTAATTTCGAGATCTTTCAACTCACGGCAGAGCATTTTGCCGGAAATGCCTTTAACCTCTTTAAGCAATTCGGAATACCGCATCGGCTTGTAGCAAAGACAGGCAATAATGGACATTTTCCATTTCCCGTTTAAAATTTCCATTGTATCACTGATCGCCAGTATCTTTTGGCTGCAGTCTTTTACCAGATCAAATTCTTGTTCCATACCATTCACTTGGTTACCCGTTTGTCACTATAACTTTTTGTCACTTAGTTACAAAGATACACATTGATGATATAACTTTGCCCATTCAATTTATAAATAACAAAATGGAATTAATCAAAAACCTGAAATGGCGTTATGCCGTTAAGAAATACTCAGATGAACAGGTCAGCCAAGACAAGGTCGATCAAATTGTTGAAGCGATCAATCTTACTGCCTCTTCCTGTGGAATACAGCCCTACCGGCTATTTGTCATCACCAATCCAGCAGTAAGAAAAAGGCTAGGGGAAGGGTCATTCAATGCACAAATTCATGACTCTTCACACTTATTGGTCTTTGCCGGATTCAATGAAATAACCAGTGATTACATCAGAGATTATGTTGAGATGACGGAACAACAGCGAAATTTGGTAAAAGGAGCATTGGACGTGTTGAAGGATACGCTGATCGATTATTTCTCTGTCCAGACACGCGGACAAAATGTGATCTGGTCTGATAAACAGGCTTATATCGGTCTGGGAACGGCTTTGATCGCTGCTGCAGAACTTAAAGTGGATGCAACGCCTATGGAAGGCTTTGATCCTAAACTATTTGATGAAGTTTTAGGTCTATCCGAAAAGGGGCTTCACGCTTCAGTCATCTTATCATTAGGCTATAGGGATGAGGCTAATGACTTCCTGGCTTCCATGCCGAAAGCCCGATTACCTATCAATGAATTTTCGACCAGAATACATTAAAACGTTTGAAATTGGAGGGCTCAATTATAAAACTGAAAATTTTTTAATCAATAAATAAGCCCTGACGTTTGTTAGAGCTTATTTATTGATTAGTGATTTATGATATGATCTTTATGACAGATCATTAATTTCAGGAGTGTCAGTTTCATCATAACCTCAATTTTTTAGTCGTTTTCCATTTTGAATATGTGTTTGTCAAATAATGTAAATCCATTTTATCAAAAAGCAGATTTCTCATTGATCAAGGTAATTATCAAAATAGACCAACTTTATAGTTGTTGAGCCATTACTTAATCACATATTTCCAGATCATAACGCTCGTCGCGAAATGTAGTTCCCCACTGATTTACCTGTTCTGATCTTGTAAGTTTAAAGCCTACAGCTTTATACATTCTTAATGCACTTTCCTGCTGATCGGTAGTAAGTAGAAAAACATTTTTATATTTTTTTTCAATGCAGAAAGATATTGCATCATTTAAAAGTTTTTTTCCAATTCCTAGCCCCCTAAAAGAAGGATCGGACAAAAACCATCTGAGCTGTGCCTCTTTTTCACTCTGATGTACAATGGCAATACAACCAATAATTTTGTTATTATATAGAGCCATCCACAAACGGTCTTTTTCTTGAGAATAATTTTCAAGAAAATCAGAAAAAGTTTTTATGACGTAAGATTCGAATTCATTTGAAAAATTGGATTCCTGATCATAGATTTTGCTATGTAGATAAATTATATATCCAATGTCTCCAGGCCTTAAATCGTAACGGTAACATATATTAAGAGCAGAGATTTTCTCGGTGTTGTTACTGTCAAGCAGCTTTTTTATCGTAAACATTGCATCAATAAGTTTTTCCTGTTCAGCTCCGCTCAAGCTTTGTACTTTTAATTTTGACTGCTGATCAGCAAGGTCATTTAAAGTTTCTAATAATTTATTCCCTAAGGAAGTCAATTTAAGGTTAAAAGCGCGTTTGTCTGTTGAAGAAGAATATTTTTCAATTAGTCCATCTTCAGTAAGTCTTTTTAGTACTTTACTTAAATATCCCTTATCCAAGTTGAGAGTTTCGCATATCTGCTGTGCAGTAATTTTTGGGGTTTCACTTATTTCATACATAATTCGAACTTCAGTCAATGAATAATCACTATTAAGATAATGTTGATTTAAAATATCCAAATGTGTGGTATAAAATCTATTAAACTGTCTGATCTCTGAACTTACATTTTTCATTATTTCTAATATTTAAATGCAAATATATAATTTAGTTGACAAAAGCAACTACTTTTTATTCGCTTTTTAATATTACGCTCGAAATTTGCTATTCTGATGATCTTCATTTTCACAAACAGCAATCAACAATTAAAGAATCAAGGATGTAAGACAATCAAATTTCAATATTGCAGATGAGGCTACCTGATTTTCTATAGCAAATATATTCCGTGGTCCCTGCTGAAAAAAATATTTTTGGGTATCCGGGATCAGAGATCCCAGAACCTCCGCAAAAATATTTCAGGCTTTCATCAATGTTATTTCTTATTATTTTTAAGGAATTGATTGCAGTTTTCCTTGTGCCTTCCTGAATGGTTATATGCATAGAAAAAGTCAGAAACCTCACAAGATGCAATTGCAGTTCATTGAAATTTTGATCCTTATAATTCTCTAAATATAAATAAGCTTATATGATCTTATGATAGGTCAATTTATAAAATTTATATACAGATCAGTCCTTCCAAAGGAATGATACAGTAAAGAATAGAAAAAGGTCAAAGTTTCCTTCAATCTGCATCACAGGTTTTTGATGGCAAGTGCGTGAAAAACAGGTCTCCGCCGTACTCGGAGCAGGAAATATGAAATTCAACATTGTCAACGAAATTAAATTGAGTTACTCAAGAAAGGGTAATTGTGAAAGGTCTATATCGTCATCGAGAGATGCGGTGGATGTATTCAGAGCGCACTTCGATGCGGAGGAGATGGACTACAGGGAATCTTTCTTTGCACTGTATCTGGATCAGGCGAATAAGGTTTTGGGAATTAAGAAAATATCTGAATGCGGCATTTCTTCAACGTTGGTCGATGTTCGCATCATTATGCAGGCGGCTCTTCTTTGCAATGCTTCGGGGATTATCGTTGCGCATAATCATCCTTCAGGGAATTTAAAGCCTTCTGGATGTGATATTAAAATGACCGCAAAGATCAAAGAGGCGGCAAAAATACTCGATATGTCGTTGCTGGATCATGTGATTTTGACGTCGGATTCACATTTTTCATTTGCGGATGAAGGAATAATCTAAATAATAATGAGTGTGTTAAAAAAACAACAACAATTAAAATAACTAATAAAATCAACATCATGAACAACATCGGAAATCATACAGCAGTTTCAGAAATCAGTACTTTATTGGTACTTCGTCACAGTAACAATTCTGTCGGAATTGTACAAGCGGTCAATCCATCCGGAAATCTCATAGACGTTCAGCCTGACCGCAATAAGGTAGATACGGTCATGAGGATCGATTCATCTGAAAGTTCTTTTACAGAATTCTACTCGGATTTTTACCATCAGCTCAAAGATCCCTCACAATATTCATTTTTTAAAGTGCGTGAATTTGAGGCTTTGGAGACAGCTAAAGGTTTACAGGAGTATATTAATGATTCATCGGATGCTGATAGATAGGACTTAAAAGAGTACGAAGTTTATATCGAGGCTGTAGAAACTGCCAGAACTCAGAAGTCTGATAAAAGAAATTCTTCTGTTTTGAAGAGTGGTTCTAGTACTGGGTCCTCTACAATCAGTAATCATTCTCAATACCGCTATCAGATTGAAGATGTTCCGTGGGATACGATGGCTGAAATGGGTCTTGACAGGAATAAGTTGGAGGAGATAGGAGCGCTGGACGCTCTGTTGAAAGGATATAAGACACCGATGCTGATACCGATAGTTTTTAATGATGGGGAAGCGGTAAGTCAGATTGATGCACGGTTGCAGTTAAGGATTGACGATGATGGAGAATTGACTGTTAAGGTGCATCGGGTTTGTAAGAAAGTGGATTTCAGAAAGAAGTTTAAAGGGCATAAGTTTACAAAAGAGGATAGGGTCAATCTTTTAAATTGTGGGAATATGGGGAGAGTGGTGGATCTTATTGATGCGTTTACAGGCGAGATAATTCCTTCATTGATAAGTTTGGACAGGCTGACCAATGAGTTGATTTCTTTAAGGATGGAGTTTGTGAGGGTTCCTGATGTGCTTTGCGGGGTGAGATTGGATTTGGAACAGAAAAAGATTCTTCGTGATGGGAAAGCTTTGTTTATTGAAAATATGTTGTCGAAGAAGGGAAAGTTTTTTTCTGCAACTGTGCAGTTTAATGCGGACAGGCAATGGGTGGAGTTTATGTTTGAGAATAAGTGTATAAGTTCTGCTTTTAGCAAAGTGAATCATTCTGAAAGAGAAGTTCCTTCACATTTCAGAGGTGTTAAGCTTCGCCAATGGCAAATGGATAAGTTGAAGAAAGGAGAGACGGCTTATATAAAGGGATTGGAGAGCAGAAAAGGCAAGACCTATCAGGGATATATGAGTTTTGATAAGGAGACAGGGAGGATTGAATTTTCTTTTAAGAATCCGAAGAAAAAATAGGAGAGTTATTAAAATGTTTTAGGGAATTCTAGAGGAAAGGAGTAAGTAACTTTGAGTATAATTTTTAAAGCAACCTGCAAGGTCAAAAGACTTTGCAGGTTGCTTTGTTTAAATATTAAAGAGAAATGGTTGAGGGAAATCGCGCGGCAAAAATGCAATTCCTCCCTGTGGTCGGAAACGCATTTTTGCGGTATTTGGAGCAATCATATTTCTAAAACATTGCCGGGTAGGTCTTTGCTATATTTTTGAAAAAAGGTTGCGAAAATTTAGAATATTATTTTGAATAAACTAATTAGAGATTGAAGATAAAAATCTTAAATTATTTTCAACATTAAACTATTTTGTTCATTTTTAATTTTTACCATCTGCACTCTATATTGATTAATTAAAGTATAGTATTTAGCAGAATAAATTTCGTTAATTTGTATGTAATATTTATAACTAATAATGGAGAAAATACCCTTTAAAGTTTCTGCCAGAGCGGGAAAGCTTCTAGGAAGAGAAAATTTTTCTAATCCGGAAGGAGCCATAATAGAGTTGGTTAAAAATTCTTATGATGCAGATGCCAAAAATTGTATTGTAATTTTTGATATTCCATATAGAATTGAAAAAGGATTGGGGGATATTGAAAAAAAAATTTTAATCCATAAAAAAGGACAGATTTTTATTATTGATAATGGAGAAGGTATGACAAAAGATGTAATTGAAAATCAATGGATGAAAATAGGAACTGCAAATAAAGAGACAGACTTTATTTCTTCTAAGAAAAGGGTTAAAACAGGGGCAAAAGGTATAGGAAGGTTCGCCCTTGATAGATTAGGTTTTGATACTGAAATGTGGACTGTCTCTAAAAAAGAAAAAGGATATAATTGGAAAATGAATTGGAAACAGTTTGACAATTCAGATCAATCAATTTCAGATATTATAGCTGAATTGAATGAGGAAGCCCTTGATATTCAGGAGTTTTTAAACGAAAAATTTGCTGATTTTAATGAAGTTAGTTTTAAAACAGGAACTGTATTAAAAATATCGAATCTAAAAGATGAATGGTATGATGATAATATTTATAATGTTTTTAAAAGTCTTGAAGCTTTAATACCTCCAAAAGAATTAAATATATTATTCGATGTAAATTTTAAACATGTCCAACAGCCAAAAGAATATGGCAAAGTAGAAACTGCTTTCTTCAATGATTTTGATTATAAGCTTGTGGCAAACTATAATTCGGACAAACTAATTATAGATTTTGAAATTACTCGAAATGAAATTGATGTAGATTTAGTTAAAAAAAAGTATCCCTTTTTATATAAAAATTCTAAGTATCCATATGATTTAGAAACGCTTGAAAAAAAGAGTTTTAAATACTCAAAACCTATTGATGAGCTTCTTAAATGGAATTTAAGTAATGAAAATATAAAGTTGCTAAAAGATTTAGGTTCATTTGATCTCACATTTTATTATTTAAAATTTAATAACTCTTTAAAGGAACAATATCCGTACAAATCAATTAATCAAAAAGAAAGACGAAGTATCTTAGAAAAATTTGGAGGGGTAAAAATTTATCGAGATTCGTTTAGAGTAAGACCGTATGGAGATCCAGATAATGATTGGTTAAAACTTGGTGCTAGAGTAGCACAAAGTCCGGCTGGGGCGGGTCAAAGAGTTGGTGATTGGAGGGTTAGGCCTGAACAAACTGCGGGTATTATAAAGATTTCCAGAAAAAGTAATCCTTTACTTATTGATAAATCTGATCGTGGTGCACTCCAAGAAAATGATGCATATGAAACATTCAAAAACATTATTATTAAAGTAATACACGAATTTGAAAGTGATAGGTCTAAGATCTTAAATATTTATTACAAACATTCCATTTTAGAAAAAGAAAAACAACAAGAAAAAGAAATTCAACGAAGAGCCGAGTTATTAGCTAATAGAATTGTTGAAGAAAGAAAAAATGCGGAAGAAAAAATTTATAGAAATAAAACCAAAATAGATTTATTTCAGCAGACTAAAGAAGACGAAGAAAAAAAGGCTTATGAACAAGCTTTTAGAGAGACTTTTAATGCTATTGAAAATGAAAGGATAGAAATAGATAATGAAGAGATTGTCCAAGTAAGAGGGCTAGCGAGTCTAGGCCTTATAGTATCTTCTTTTGCGCACGAATTAAAAGAAATTAAAAATAATAGAGATGAAATAAAAGATCTAAAGAAAATATATGAAAAATTGATTCCAAAGGAATTAAAAAAACATATTGAGTATTCAGATGGCGAAAATATTATTGAATCTCTGACATCTGATACTGAAAAGATTAGCCATTGGATAGAGTATTCCTTAAATGCAATAAAAAAAGATAAACGTAAAAGAACCAATGTCGATATATTTAAATATTTAGAGAATCTTAAATCCGAATGGGAAAAGGTATTATGTACAAGGAATATTAAACTTATAATAAACAAGAATTTTGAAAATAAAATTTTCTTAAAATCTTTTGAAATGGATTTAAATACAATTTTCAGTAACCTTATTTCAAATTCCATAGATTCTTTTCAAAATTTGAAAGAGCTTAGAGAAAGAAAAATTGAAATTAATACTAGTAAAGAAGAAGATTTTTTAGAAATAATTTATAGAGATAATGGTGAAGGTCTAGCAAAAGTATTTCAAAAAGATAAAGAAAGTATATTCTTGCCATTTACTACTTCCAAGAAAGACCGTTTAGGTAAGGAAATAGGGACAGGTTTGGGAATGTATCTGATTAAAAACGTTATTGAAGATTATACTGGTGAAATTTTCATTGAAAATACAACAATCGGATTTGAAATAAAAATTAATTTACCACTGAGAAAAAACTAAACTATGAAATATAAAATTGGGTATATTGACGAAGACTCTGTTCAAGTCGCAAGATATGAGAGAAAACTTAGGGATTATTTTGATGTTGTTACTTATGATATACAAAAGGGAACCGAATTAAATGATTTGTTAATGCAAGTTTATAATTCAGATATAGATTTGTTAATGATTGATTACTTAATGGTTGATAAAGGTATTTTAACTTTTAATGGTGATGAAGTTGCAAGACAATATGAAGAAATTAAACCGAGGTTTCCTGTAATTATATTTACTAATGAAGAAGCTCAGGCATTTCCTCAAGTAGACAATCCAAATATCATTTATGATAAATCATTAGCTACAAATGATATAAATCGATTAGTAGAAATACTTAATAAAAATATTCAAGCATATAAAATTTATATTGAAAAAAGACAAGATATAATCGGCGATTTACTGCTAAAGGGAGAAAGAGGAGAAGGATTATCTTCGGAAGAAAAGCATACCCTTCTGCAAAATCAAATAGAATTAATAAACCTTGATAAAAAGTCAAATGAGGTTCCTTTTCAATTACTGGATGAAAAAAAATTAGATGATCTTTCAAAAACCACTAAGGAGGCGGAGAAATTTCTAGAGTCATTATTAAAGCAAGAAGATGATGATACCATTTAGACGTTATCTTCCTCGTAGAAGAACTACCCCAACAAAAAATCCTACTGGAAGTAATTGGGCAGAACATAAGCCAGATTTAAAGATTGACTTTAATTCTAATTGTGCTTATTGTGATTCATTTGATGGTTTTAGACATACATATTTTGAAGTAGATCATTTTATCCCAAAAGATTTTTTTTCACAATTTGGAAATATATCATTGACTGAATATCGAAATTTAGTATATTCTTGCAAATTTTGTAATAACATTAAGAGAGCGAAGTGGCCAACACAAAGAGAAGATTTGTTTAATGATGGTGCTGTTGGTTTTGATGATCCTGCGACTGATTTATATGATAATCATTTTTACAGGACAGATGAGGGTGGTATAATGTGGAAAACAGAAGTTGGAAAATGGATGTTTCGAGAAGCTTTTCAGTTTGATAAAAGACAAAATTCTATAAAAATTTTATGGAATATGAATAAGTTACGTATAATAATTGATGCATTAATTATTATATTAAATAAATTAGAAATGGATTCTGAGGATTATAAAAATTTGAAAATTAAGATTGGAGAATATAGTTTTGAGTATTATTTATTTCATAAAGAATTAATAAACTTTTATGGATAAAAAAAAATCAGGTTCATATTATACACCAGAAAAACTATCTTTTTTTGTGGCGAATTATTGCTTAAACTACTTAAGTAATAAAGAAAATATAACTATACTGGAACCTAGTGTTGGAGATGGTTCTTTTATCCAAGCTATATCAGAGGCTTCGAAAAATAAAAATTTTAATAGGATAGATCTAGCTATAGTAGAAAAGGATCTTGAAGAATTAGGGAAGGCAGAAAATATTGAAATTCAAGAAAATATAAATATAAACTCATACCATTCTGATTATTTATTTTTTCATTTTGAAAATATAAATATCTACTCTTTGGTCATCGGAAATCCCCCATATGTTAAAAAAACTCATTTAACAACAGAACAAAAAGAACTAGCAAAAAGTATACATACAAATAGAAATCTTTCAGATAAGAGTATAAATAATATATGGACATCATTTTTAATAAGTGGTCTTGATAAATTAGACAATGATGGTGTGTTAGCAATGATTCTCCCTTTAGAGTTGCTGCAAGTTAAGTTTACTGAAGAAATCAGGAACCTTTTAAAAAATGTCTTTCAGCGAATTGAAGTTTTTACTTTTAATGAACTTCAATTTAAGGAATGTAAAGGTCAGGATACCGTATTATTAGTAGGCTATAAACAACATGATTTCCCTGGTGTTTTTTACACAAATATTAATTCTATAGATGATTTAGATAACAACAATTTTGTTTTTTATCAAAATACTGCGATATCAGATTCTGAAAGAAAATGGACACATCATTTTATTGAACCTGATGAATATGAATTTTTGGAAAATATAAAGGTCAGGCTTAATAATGTTTCTCATTTTATAAATAATAAAGCAGGCATTGTAACTGCTGCTAATGGTTTTTTTATTGTTAATAAAGATATAATTGAAAGATATGAGTTAATAAATTTTGCTAAACCCATTGTTCAAAAAGGATTTTTTGTAAATGGTTCAGTCTCTTTCAAGACTCAAGATTTTATAAAATTATCTGATAATAATAAACCCTCATATCTTTTAGATTTTAATTTATTAAATAAAGATGAGAGAGTTCCTAATAATGTTTTGAGTTATCTCACAATTGGTGAAGGACAAGATATTCCAGATCGATTTAAATGTAAGCAAAGAGAAAGATGGTATGAAGTTCCAAATATTTCTACTCCACCTGATGCATTTTTTTTTAAGAGGGCACATGAATATCCTAAATTACTTAGTAATGAAGCAAATGTATTAGTGACAGATAGCGCTTATAAAATTGAAGTTAAGTCCGGATTTAATATTCAAGATTTTATTTTTTCATTTTATAATTCACTAACATTAGTCTTTGCAGAATTGGAAGGACGATATTATGGTGGTGGAGTATTGGAATTGACACCAAATGAGTTCAGAGTATTACCAATTCCCTATGTAGAATGTAATGATTTTATTTCATTTGAATCTTTTTTTGAAAATAAAAAATCAATTGAGGATGTATTGAGTAGATATAATTTTCAAATATTAAATCAATCTTTAGGGTTAAGCATTGAAGAAATTGATAGAATAGAAAATATTAGATTAAAATTAGTTAATAAAAGAACTCGAAAATAATTGTGAATTCTATTCCTGACGAGATACCTAAAAGATTAACACCCAAATCTGACACCATTAGATTGCTATTGGCAAAATCAGGTAATCAGTGTGGCTTTGCTTCTTGTACAGAATCTATATTTAATGATTCTAATCGATTGATTGCAGAATGTTGTCACATTGAAGCTGCTTTGCCAGATGGAGAGAGATTTAATCCATACCAAACAAATGAAGAAAGAAGATCTTTTGATAACTTAATATTTTTATGTCATAAACACCATGTAGAAACTAATGACACTGATATTCATACAGTTTCATCTTTAAAGGAATTAAAATTTCGACATCATAAAAAGTTCTCCGAGAGAGAGATTATGGTAAACCCTAATCATATAGATGCTATTATGGACAAATTCAATGAAATTGTTCATAATATTACGGAGACTCTTAATTCAGTTAAGAGAATTGAGAGTAAGCAAAACGAATTGATAAATAGATTGGATGATAAAATTAATTCGGAACATTTATCTATTAAAGAATTTTATGATCCGCCAGTTACAATTAACTTTGTTGGTAGAGAAGAAGAAATATCTAAGATTGATTCTAATTTTGAAAAGTATAATACATTCATAATTCAAGGTGTTTCGGGAATAGGAAAATCTACTTTCACAGCTAACTATATAAGCCAAGTAAAAGAATTTGAAACACTTTGGATAGATTATGAAACTGTTAATAATAAGGAAATTCTCTTCGTAACAATTTCGAAATTTTTAATTCAGAAATTCAATGATTATTCTTTTGAAAAATGTCTTCAGAATAGTAATGAAAAGATTATTTATAGAAATTTAATTTATTGTCTCAATTCATATAAAATCTGTATTGTTTTTGATGGCTTAAATATACTAGAAGATTCATTCTTAGAGGTCCCGAATATTTTTAATCAGTATTTACAGTCTTCTAAAGTAGTAATTACTAGTACCCTATTTCTATCAAATCAGAAATGGATAAATCCTACTTTCAATTTATCATTAAGGGGGCTTTCTTTTGATGCATTTCAAAAAATGTCAGAACAATATTTGAATGATGATTTGAATTTGGAAGATTTAAGGAAGTTATTTTTATTATCAGGAGGGCATCCGTATTTACTGAAAATTGCTTCATCAGAAATTAATTTCCAATCTATAGAAAGATTTTTTTCCAATTTTAAAACTGGAAATCAAAATGAATTTGAAAAGTATATTTTATCAAAAGTCATTTCTGATATAAATGAGGACGAGAGGAAGATTATACTATATGCCTTAATGCTTGATATACCTTTTCAGTTAGATATAGAAGATTATATCACAGGTACTTCTTTTATTTCAACCTTAAAATCTTTGCAGGAAAAATTTATAATAGAGAAATTAAATAATAATTCATTCGTTATTTCAGATTTTTTAAAATCTACATTAGTAAATAAATATAAAACAGAGACCAACAATGAATATATTTATAATGTGATAGATTATTTAAAATCTAAAAACAATGCTTCTATAATTGAAGATTTTTCTTTGATTAAATTATTATTAACAGCCAAATTATATACTTCTGCTAATAACGAGTTTAATACCTTAATCTCAAAATTGATGCAAAATGGTTATTTTAATCTACTTGCATCATTAATGAATCAACTCTCTGCTTTAGATGGTATTGTCAAATCTTGGCCGGGTCCAACGTACGCTTTGGGTAGAGTTTATAGGATACAACAGGATTACGACAAAGCTCTAGAAACCTATAATAATGGAATAGCCATTTCTTCAGATTCCTTTCTTTATCCATATTTTCATTTTGAAAAAGCGAGTATTCTAACCTATCTCTCAGATATGAATGGTAATGTAAAGTATGGATTAGAAGCAAAAAGTATTTATGAAGATTTAAGCAAATCACAAAACTTATCCATTTCCATTCAAGGCAAATTGGCAATGTCAAGACTTTTTATTAAGGATAATTTGCCATCGAACGCCATTTTAATTGTAAATGAAATTATTAAAAATCAAGATGTCAAGTCTTTAGATTCTTATGTTTGTGCGCAAATTTGGCATTGCTTAGGAGATGCATATAGACAACTAAAAGTTTATGAGAAAGCCTTTGAGTCATTTGATATTAGCATAGATTATTATAAAGAAGCAATTGATGAAAATGGGATGAATGCTTTTGAAGGCTTGTACCATCTGTATATTGGTTATGGGCAGACTTACTCTGAAAGTAATGATTATATTTCAGCGGCAGAAATGTTTGGAATAAATGTTTCTCTTGCAGAAAATTTTGCTCTTGTTAATAAATATGAACAAGCATTGTCGGATTATGGATATCATTTGGTATTATCAGAACAGTTTGATTTGGCGATAGATGTTTTAGGGAAATACTATGATGTTGTTGCAATTAGAGAAGACATTGCCGAATTGCCTTTTATTTATGGATGCCTTTTATTTTGTTATTGGTATAACGGTTTATTTTTGCTATCAATCGAATTTTTAGGGTTATATGTGAATGCTTGCATAGTCAATGACGAGAATCCATTTGTTACCGTGATTGATAAAATTAAAGATGGAGCTGAATTAGATACCATAGACATGTTTAAAAAAGGAATGAAGGTTTTAGTTATTCCGGATGAGTATACTGTTACAGATTTTCAATCTTGGATGGAAGAGGTTATATCAAATATTCCAGAATTGAAAAATCCTCTAAATAGTTTCTTAAAATTTCAGAAAGAGTAATAATTTTAAATATAGTAATAAGATCATATATCATGAATATTAGGTTGTTGTTCGCATTATTTCCTATTTAAGAGTATTTAACATCAATTGATTTGTATAAATGGCATGAATAAGATTTATTTTGATGAAGCAGGAAATACTGGTGCTGACTTGTTAAATTCAGAGCAAAAAACTTTTGTTTTATGTTCTAATTCATATACGGAAGAGGAGGCAATAGTACTTTGTGACTTATTTGATAGTAAAGAAGAATTACATTTTTTTAAATTAAAAAAATCTTCCAAAGGAAGAAAGTCAATAATTGCTTTATTAAATCATTCATTAATATCAGAAAAGAATATTGTTCTATATATAGTTAATAAAGATTTTGTCACAATTGCTCAGATTGTAAACCAATTAGTAGAAACATTTTACTATAATAATGGAGTTGATATACAAAATGGGAATAATAATATTATTACAACCCAATTAATGTACTTTTTAAGCAAGTCATCTTGGGATGTAAACTTATTCCAAACATTTCTACGACAATTTGTAGAAATGTTTAGAGTAAAAGATAATGCAAGCATCCATTCATTTTATATCACAGCCGAGAAATTATATAATTCAGTTGATGAGGAGGATAAGTATTTGATTGGTCCAATTATAGGAAGTAAAGTGTATATTAATGAAATTTTGAAATATGTGGATAAATTTTCATTAGATATTACGTTATCTTGCTTTTTGGTACTTTGCAATTCTTGGTATAAAAAATTAAATAAAAAGTTTGATGTTATATTTGATAATTCAAAGCAACTAGAACATTACTTAGATTTTATACAGACTCTTCAAAATTTACCTGTTCCTGAAAAAGAAATTGGTTATGGAAGTCGGAAGATGACATTCCCTCTCCAAATAAATCAGCTGAAGCTTACAAATTCGGAGGAAGAAGTTAATATTCAAATTTCTGATATCATCGCCAGCTCCGTGGCATTTATGTTTAATAATAAAAATTCAAAAAATCAAAAATTTGTTGATCAAATAAAAACATCTAAAATTGCAAAGCTTACAAATACGCACGCAATGATTCCCAGTACTCTTGAAAATGCAAATATTGAGAGCAATTGCTCAGGTGAGAGTATTATAAATTTTTTCGAAAATAACTTAAAATAAATAATAACCTTAAATGGAAAGATAGACTCTTTAAACAATAATTGACATTAGCAAGGTATAATCATAATTAAAGTAATTATAAATTAATCTTTCTATAACTATCTAGCCAATTTTCAAAGTATATTAGATCAGCTCTTCCAATTATTGAATATGAAAGCCATTCATTGTCTAGTTGTTTAAAATTAACTGTTTTACTTGATTTCTGAGTAATTAACTTATCTAGATCCTTAATAGCTTCAAGTCTATTCTCAAATCTCATTGATTTTGTGATAATTTCGGATATCTCTTCATTAGTTATCTCTTCAGTCAAATAATTTCTAGATCTATTGATAGTTTCGTAAATCAATGAGCTTCTTAATATGTGTGACAAGAAATTAAGCCAGTTTAAATGATAAGCATTTGTTGTTTGCTGGTTAAGGTTATTTAATAATCGTACAATTATTGTTGCTGCATCAATAATTTTTATTTGTAAAAACGTTGTGGTGACACTAAAAGCTCCTGCCTGCATAAAGGCATCAGATAGTAATTTAACATAACCATAGTTTGGAAAGGTTTCACAAGCTGACAGAAATACTAAGGGAGCGCTTATTTTATGTTTAACTATATCATCTCCTGTTAAAAATTCGTTATTTTCGCTATCAATGATTAAAAATGAAGACAAATCATTTTTGTCAGCTGCTCCGTGACAATCAAATATTAATAATTCTGGTTTATATTTTTCAAGTGATAATTTAATTTCATTTAGTGTAGAACATCGTACGGATAAAAATCCAAAATTTTCTTTTTGCGAATCAATTAAATCAAACATTTGATGCATTACTGCATCGTTCTTTGATGCGCAATGTACAACTAGTGTTTTTTTAATTAAGTCTTTTGGAATTTGGTATAGATTTCTCTGTAAGTGAATAGCATTATTGATAATTGAATTTAAATTATGCTCCGGCAATCTACAAACATCGTGTGTAAGACATAAAGGGTATTCTTCTAGGTATAACCATTCCATCGGTAAATCAGAAATAGTAAAAATTTGTCCGTTTCTGTTTTTGATGTAATTTTTAGTACTTTCGCCCAAGGTTAGTCTGCTTAATTTTTTTCCAAATTTTTCGATATTGGAAATTGTAGATTCCTTTTTCGGTGTGATTCTCTCTAAGTGACTTAATTCTAAATTGATTGATTTTCCAATTTGAGGTAAACGAATTATTGGAGAATAAGTAAACATAGAATGAAAAAATGCTACATTGTCCAAGTACATCAATCTCAAAGCATTTTTGCTCATTATAAGAGCAATACCTTTTTTGGATACTTGTTTAACAAGATGTTCAGAAATTTGATGCTGGTAAGCTAAATCTTGTTCGGAATTTTGGATTGCTAAAAAGCTTTTCTGATGTTTTGAAAAGTTTTTCCCATATAATTTCCCTGTTTGAGGATAATGGTATGGTTGAATTATAATTAACGATGGAAAAATTGGCTGAAAAGGATCTGTAGGTTTGACTCCAACTTGATTATACATAATTGAGGAAATGTTATCTATTTTCTCACATTGCTCAATAATTTCGTCTGCTCTTTTGGTAGGCAAGGTCACAACACTACCTATTTCATTATTGATTTGCAGCCAATTATTTCCTATTATCTGATTTAATAAATAATAGTTGTTCCATGCTATTATACTTCCTGGAATAATATTTTCTTTTATAAAAGCTCTATTTGGATTAATATTTAGTTTAAAATTTAAATCTATCGATTCTCCTTTTTCTGTGTAAAAATTAGATACTTTTTTCGTTATTTTTTTAATATCTCTATTTATGATTAAGATAAATTCATCAACTTTTTTGAATAAATTTGTAGCAGGATACTCTTTTAAAATATGATTATTACCTCCAATCAATGTATAGTAAGAAAAATCCATTTTTTCTAAAACCTTTGCGATTTTTGCGTGATTTTTAAGAGAATCATCTATGATAAAAATTCTTATTATTGATTGAACACCGAAACTTTTTGAGTAAACCTCAATATTTGTGATAGCAATTTCTTCTTTAAAAGAAAAGAATTCGCTAGGTAGATTAAATAATTCATAACCTTTTATCGATTTATATTTAAAACAAAATTCAAAATGTTGTATAGAATTTTCAAGCTGTACCAATTCTGTAGGTAAGTTTCTAAGTAGATTAAATGACTTTACATAGAATTCATTATCAGTATAATTAGGCACGTCTGAAATTAAAATGTATTGAATACTGAGGGGTGAAGTATATTTCACATTAGATTTTGTTTCTATCATAGTTGTGGTTTAATTAGTTTTAACCTAACCAAAAGGGTAGGATAAGTGCATGAATCAAAAATAAGGAGATACGTGATGAGATTTCTAAAAAAAAGAAAAAAATTACAGAAGGAGTCTCGATTGATAGATATTTCAAGTTATTTTAGTTTACTTTCCCTCCAATTTTCTAATACTGTATCAGCAAAACTTTTTTATAAGTTTCCTATATTCTAAATAAAATTCGGTAGATAATATTTCATTGCATCTATTCACATAAATTTCAATTTCATCCTTATCAAAATCTATTTGAAATTTTGGTGATCTTGATATTTGGCTTTTTATGTCATTAATTATTGGGCTTACCTTTTCTATAATTTTATATTTGATTAATAGCTTCTCATATGCATTTTGTATTTCAAGAACCGTATCATATGTGAATATGTATGATGAATATGGTTTAATTGCAATAATATTGAAAGCATCAAATTGTCCTAATTTTCTATCTTCAGGGCCAAAACATTTATTAAAACTAAAGTTTTCAAATAAAATTTGAAACGTACAACCACTAATAACTTCAATTATCCAAGCGATGGTTCTTTCGAAGTTTTCAGTGTTCTTTTTGATTTTTGTTTTTCCTTCAACTGGACCATCAAAATGATATAACGATAAATCGCACCCAACATAGTTGCGCTCGAAGCCTATACACAATGAAGTGATATTACCGAGTCTCAAATTTTCATCCTGGTTAGCTAAACAATATCCGGAAACATGTCCAATTTCATGGTATATAGCTCCTATACCTTTTTCAAGTTTTTCGTGGTTAGTCATGACAATTATATTTACTCAAATATACAGATATAGCATTTTATTTTTTTTTGTATTCCAAAAAAATAAAATCCCAACAATGTCAGGATTTTAAAATGATTCTAATTAAAAGTTTTATTTTCCCTTCGGTTTCTTTGGTGGTTTTAAAGTAGGGGTGTTGCCTGGCGTTTCTTTATTATCACGCTGACGTCGATCTGGTTCACCTGTGGAGGTTGCTGTTCTTTTAGGTCCTGGTTTTAGTGCCATACTGTTAATGTTTTATATATTATTAAAGTTAAAAAATACATAGTCTAAAAAGTTGTAATTGTGTAAATCATTTAATTTCGATTTTTTCGACTATGTTATGTAGATTATAAACAAGATAATATGTTAGCATTCCAATAATCATTGATTTAGAATTTTCATCTTCATCATTTTCAAATTGAAGAACTATAGATCGGTTACGAAATCTAAAGTAGAAGGGTTCATTTTGATAATGTTCTTCTTTATGAGTAAATAATGGGAGTTTGACATTATTCCCAATATCAAAACTTCTATCACGTTGAACCCAGGTGGATGAATTCTTACTCAAGCTGTCCACAATAGTTTTTCTTAATGATTTAAGTTGATCATCAGTAGGATTTTTAGTTTTAGAAAAAATAAACAATTCCATATTTTTATATATTTAAATTAATATTATAAAAATACAAAGTAAGTGGTAATGAAATTTACGGTTTTCCGTAATACAAAAATGTAAGCGATTTACATTTAATAATTTCCCTTATTTGGAATAACGTGACGGACTCCGCCTCTTGGGTTTTCCATATCACCTTTATATCTTGGAATTACATGGCAATGGAAATGAAAAACCGTTTGTCCTGCATCAACTCCGCAGTTCATTCCTATATTGTAAGCGTCGGGCTGATATTTAGCTAGGATAAGTTCTTTAGCTTTTTCAATCATTTTTGGGAGGTCATTTTTTTCTTCTTCGGTGAGTTCAAAAAAATCTGTTCTAACTTCATTGGAAATTATTAATAAATGACCTGGCGAAACAGGAAAACCATCTTCTATTATGAAGAAATAATTTCCCTTATATAAAATTCTATCGTTTGATATTGTAGTGAAATCTTTCATTAGAAAAGAGGCTCAAGCTCAATTATAGGTTTCCATTTTTGCAGCGATAAATTTACTGATAAATCGTATTGCTTTTGTAAAAAGCGTTTTCTGTCTGATAAAGTTCTTCCTGTCTGATTTACTATTGTTTCTCCCAAGGGATGTTTGCTTGCAATGTAGAATTCATTTCTTTTATAAAGCCTTTCCAAGTATTTTATTTCAGGAATTTTTGCGCTCTTCGAAAGATTTACAAATTTGTCCGATAAAACCAAATTCCAGATTCCGTTTACATTCGCTCCCGATTCGTTTATCCTGATTTTATGAACGTGAGGAAAAAAATGATCGATCGCACACAAATTCTCATCTCCGGAGTTTATTGATATATCCTTAAAAGAATAAAAGCATTTACCTTTTTGATATCCATTTAATGAAGCTTTTGCAGAACTGATGTCTCTTCTTCTCATAAAATCACTCTCGATAAAAAGAGTTTGCAGATCGTCATCAATTTTCACTTCAAGCAGATTCGGGTTTACTTTTAAGTTCCAAGCAGTTTCTACAAGATTCCATCTTGCTTCTACTTCTTCGTTGAAATTAGTGAATTGAATATTTTCTTTAAGTTTCAAAAATTCATCCCTTAATACAATATTTTTGTTGGCTCCGTTATAATCTTTTTCGTAAAATTTGTTTGCTATAATTCCTCCATTTACATTTTGAAAGGCATCAACAACATTTACAAATCCATATTTTTCCGTAACATTTAACAGATTATCATAATCAATATCACCATAGTTGTATTTTCGGCAAGCATTCAAAAATGTACTAGAATTAGAGTTACCTTGTTTATCGTTTTTTTTGAGATGTTCTAGAATACTATTTACGAAAAGAGGTGAGATTTCTTTAAGTGTGAACGTGTTTGTTTCTTTCGAAGCTAATTCTAAAAGGATTTTCCCAAAGGCAAATTTATATGTCGCAGAATTCTTCCCAAACAATATAATTGCCCTCCATTGAGATTCTAAACTTGGGTCGTTTTCTTGAAAATTTAGGGACATTTAAGAATATTTTGGAAAATAATTGAGTACAATATGGGTAGGATTTATTCATCAATTTTATATTTCTCTAGGTCGAAATCAAAATCAAATAATTCTTTAGGTGGAATACCAAAAGTTGAAGCCATTTTGAGGATAGTCTCAATTGTGGGATTACCCTTTCCATTTTCATATTTATTATAATTACTGGAATCGAAAACAGAATTTTTAGCTACTGCATCCATAGAATTATATTTCTCCTTTCTTATCTTTTTGAGATGTTCAGAGAATTTCTGCATATACAACGTTAAAACTTCTTTGCTGTCCATTAATTTTTTTATAATTAGCAATTTTGTAATTTCAATTAAATATTTCGTGGTGATATATTACCATATTGGAAAATTTTGTTATATTTGTAATAAGATTACATACAAAAATGTAATTTTGCGATACTTCAAAGAATTATAGAAGCTATTGCTTAGAACCTTGCTTTTGAAAACTGGTAATTTTTATGCACGCAAGATGATAAGTATTGTAGCTCACGACCTAGGCGTGGGCTCTCTTATCTGTGTGCAAGGTATACCAGTACCTCAAAAGCGGATATTGTAGAGTTCCATGCCGTTTTATTTCCAATGTTGTCCGATATTCTCTCTACACCCTAAGCTGCTTTCTAAAGATATAAATAACAGACTGTACGATACAATGGGGTGTACAACTCATTGCGGCTTTTAAAGCTTACACGGGACACAAATTCATTCATATTAATTTTTTAAGATGTGCTGGGGCAGGAGGTTTTGCTATGTCTTTAATGAGACTTCCTCCCGAGCATCATCGAAATACAGTATGTTAATGCTAGAAATAATATTGATTTTTAAGAAACATAGAGTATAAAGAATAACTACCATAGAAACAAGAAAGCCCTCTTAGCACTATGAGTATTGTGGAATTTACGCAGTGCAGAAGAGAGCCTAAAATTTAACGAATTAAATCTATTCAAAAGTATGAAAAAAACTTTTGCAGCCTGAGTCATATCCAATTGGCTTTTGGCTTCACCTTGCTCGCCTCCGGCGTAGCAATTGAGCAGATGCGTGTGATTACAGGCACTGTTACAGATAATACTAATAATAAACCAATATCAGGGGTAAACATATTTCAGAGGGTAGTGATACGGTTGCTACTATTAATAGTTCAGGAATTTACAGGGTACAGGTATCGGGAGAGAATCCCGTCCTTGTCTTTAAGCATCATGATTATCCTGACCGAAAAGTTTCTTTAGGGATAAATTATATTGACACGATACAATAGGAGGGTACAACCTATTGCGGCTTTAAATAGCTCACTCGGGACACAGATTCATTCATAGTATATTCTTTCCGGTGCCTGGCGGTCACTGCTTTAAATCCTCACCAGTCCTTTTTCATACCAAAGGGTACCAGGAAAGTTTTTAACTTCAGATGAATCAAAAACTACTCAACTTAAAAACAGAAGAATGTAAAAAGCCCTTTCCCATAGCGTTTGCAGACCAATGGGAAAGAGCGTAGTTCAGTAATTAATCATTTAAAAATTAAAAACCTTTACAAATCTATGAAAAATTCCTATTACAAGATAGGAGGTATTTTCTTTGGCCTTATGTTGACTGCTGTAAGCGGTAACACAAAAGCCCAGACACGCACCATTTCCGGTACCGTTACTGCATCAGGCAAACCTCTTTCAGAGGTAACCATCTCCCAAGAAGGTAACGATCAGGTAACAACCACCAGTGAAAACGGAACCTATACATTACAGGTTTCAGCGGAAAATCCCATCCTATTGTTCAGACACCCTGAATATGCAGAAGAACGAATCACAGCTACGCATCAGAATGTCGTCAATATCAGCTTAGAACACAAAGTAAAGGGAATCGAAGAAGTTATTCTCAACGCAGGCTACTACAAGGTTAAAGAAAAGGAACGAACCGGTAGTATCGCCAAAGTTTCAGCAAAAGACATTGAAAATCAACCTATCACCAATATCCTGTCAGCAGCACAGGGCAGAATGGCAGGGGTGAGCATTATCCAGAACTCAGGAGTTCCGGGAGGAGGCTTTGATATTCAGATCCGGGGAAAGAACAGCCTGCGGAGCGCAGGGAATGAGCCCCTCTATATAGTGGATGGTCTTCCGCTGGGAGGTCGCGTCAATGCACAGAACTCGGCAGGAATACTGCCATCCTCCAATATCAATCCTCTTAATGGTATCAATCCCAATGATATCGAAAGCATGGAGATCCTGAAAGATGCGGATGCTACCGCCATCTATGGAACCCGTGGCGCCAACGGAGTGATTTTGATCACAACAAAGAAAGGAACCAAAGGAAAAACCAAACTGACGCTCAATACGCATTACGGACTCAGTAAGGTTGCCAGTCATTTTCAAATGATGAATACACAGCAATATCTGGAGATGAGAAGACAGGCATTTGCCAATGCAGGAATCAGCACTTATCCTACGAATGCCTATGATATTAACGGGCGTTGGGATCAGGGCAGAGATACGGACTGGCAGAAAGTGCTGATCGGCAGCTGGGCAGGGCAGCAGTCTACGATGCTGTCTGTAAGCGCAGGAGGAGAGAATTCCTCTTTCCTTATCAGCGGCGGGCACACTGAAAATACAACAGTGTTTCCGGGGGATTTCCGCTATAAGACCAGCAACCTGATGTCCAGCTACAGCTACCGGTCATCGGATAAAAAACTTTCCATCTCATCATCAAATACCTTCAGTACATCGAGCAACAACGTCATCAATGCCGACCTTACCAGCCGCTCGCTGTTCCTAAGCCCGAATGCCCCGGCATTATATAACGCCGACGGCTCCCTGAACTGGCAGGAGGGGACCTTTGCCAATCCGATGGCGGCTTTGGAAGGAACCTATACCAATACCATGACCCAGTTTAACCAAAGCCTTACGATGGACTATGATGTAGGACTGGGTTTTGAAATCAAGCTAAACGGCGGGCTGAACTATCAGGATTTTGAAGAGTTTTCCATTAAGCCCAATACCATGTTCAATCCGGCATCAGCCTCAGGATCAAGCTCGCAGTATTCCACTTCGTCAAAAGGAAATAACAGAATATTTTCTTTTATCATCGAGCCACAGCTGGGATGGTCGAAGAAGCTCGGAAGGCATAAATTGGACGTTTTAATCGGTACTTCCTACCAGCAGGTCAGAAACCGGCAGTCGGGAGTGACGGGAACAGGATTTGCAAGCAATGCATTACTGTACAATATTGCTGCAGCCAGTACCAAAACCTTTAGGGATGAGATTGACAATGATTACAGGTATGGCTCTGTATACGGAAGGGTAAACTATCAATGGGGCGGCAGGTATATCCTGAACCTGACCGGCCGACGCGACGGCTCCAGCCGGTTCGGTTCTTCCAACCGCTATGCCAACTTTGGAGCAGTAGGAGCAGCCTGGATTTTTTCAGAGGAAAAACTTCTAAAAGAAAGCCGATGGCTGAGTTTCGGGAAACTTCGGGGAAGCTATGGGGTAACAGGAAGCGATGCAATAGGAGATTATCAGTATCTCGATACGTACACTCTATCGGGCTCATCCTACAATAATGTGGTTGGCTTTTATCCGTCAAGGCTTTATAACCCGTTTTTCAGTTGGGAAAAAACAAGGAAGCTTGAACTGGCTCTTCAGCTTGGTTTTTTTAAAGACGCGGTTAGTATTCAGGCGGCATGGTACAGGAACAGGTCGTCCAGCCAGCTTGTGGGAATTCCTTTACCGGCTACCACGGGTTTCAGCTCCATACAATCCAATCTTGATGCGGTCGTTCAGAACAAAGGCTGGGAATTTGAGCTTTCCGTCAAACCATTTAAAAATAAGAACTGGAACTGGAGCTCATCATTCAATATAAGCATTCCTCAGAGCAAGCTTTTATCCTTTCCGGGGCTTGAAGGCTCTACCTACGCCAATACGTATGTTCTGGGCTATCCGACATCCATTGTTAAGCTGTATCAATATGAAGGCATTAATCCTGCCACAGGATTATATAGGTTCACGGATTTTAACAACGACGGAAAGATCAGCAGTCCCAACGACAATCAGATCATTGAGAATCTGGGAACAAGATTCTTTGGAGGCTGGAGCAATGAACTAAGGTATCGGAATATGACGCTTTCTTTCTTATTTCAGTTTGTAAAGCAGGTGAACTATAACTATATAAGCACAATGCCTTATCCGGGGAATCTCAACAATCAGCCTGCGGCATTTTCCAATGTATGGTCCTCCAGCAATCCGTCAGGCACCTTAATGCCTTATTCTACAGGTTCTGATGCCCAGATCAATGCGCTCAATGCCAATTACACTGCCAGTACGGCAGCGGTAGGTGATGCCTCATTTATACGACTAAAAAACGTGCAGCTGAACTATAAAATCAATGTTCAGTCGCCATGGATAAAAGAGGCAGTAGTCTATGTACAGGGACAAAACCTTTGGACGCTGACCCATTATTTTGGACTTGATCCTGAATTTACTTCCACAGGATTCCTGCCTCCTTTAAAAACCTATTCAATCGGATGTCAAATAACATTTTAAAATATGAAAACAAAAAAAATAATTCAGATTACAGCAGGCTTTTACTTCTTTGTAATGAGCATCCTATCCTGTGACAGGATGCTGGAACCGGACCCGCCGACGAATCAGATCAGCAGTCAAGAGGTGTTTGACAATGTAGCCACTGCCGATGCTGTCTTAAGCAACCTGTATGCGGAGCTGCAGTATAATTCCTTTTTATCGGGAGGCGCCAGAGGGTTTGGGACTCTGCTGGGCAGTTATACTGACGAGCTTGACAGCTACCTTCCTACTTCCCAGAGCGCCTATCTTGAGATCTACAATACACAGATCCTCTCTACCAATACCCTTATAAAAACGATGTGGAGCAATACCTATAAAGAGATTTACATCTGTAATGCCATCATCGAAGGAACGACTGCTTCCGCCTCCATCGAGGAGGAAGACAGGAAAAGATTAATCGGTGAGGCTGTTTTAATCAGATCCCTCCTTCATTTGAGGCTGGCACAGGTTTTTGGAGCAGTACCCTATGTGGACTCTACGGATTATGTAGCTAATCAAATCATGGGAAAAATGTCCGTTGATCAGATTATTAAGAAGGTCATCGGCAGCTTGGAATATGCCGAAAATAATCTTACGAATGATTATAGAAATACCGAGAGGATCTATCCCAATCGTTTAACGGCACTTGTTGTGCTCTGCCAGGCGCATATGCTCAGGGAAGACTGGGAAACGGCAAGACAATATGCGCAGGAGATCATATCGAGTCCCCTTTATCAGCTCAATACAGACCTGAATTCGACATTTAAAAAAGACGGGAAACACATCATCTGGCAGCTAAAACCTTTGAAAGGGGGAGATGCAACCGCTGAAGCGCAGTTATATTACCTTGCGGGAGCGCCCCAAAACTATACGCTGACGCCTGAACTGGTCAATACCTTTGAATCCACTGACCTGAGAAAATCGGCATGGATCAAAGAGGTTGTTGTTGGGAATACAACGTATTTTGGCAACAATAAATACCGCATTACCGCTTCTAACAATACCGAGTATTCTGTCATCTTCAGGCTTGAGGAAGTTTACTGTATGATGGCTGAGATACTGGCCAGAGAGAATAAGGTAAGCGCGTCATTGCCCTATATCAATGCAGTGCGAAGCCGGGCAGGTCTGCCGGCGCTTTCCAATTCGCTGACGGCTGATCAGCTTTTAGCCGAGATTCTGACGGAAAAAAGGAAAGAATTCTTTGCGGAGGGGGGATTGCGTTTTTTCGACCTGAAACGTTTTGGGAAGCTTAGTGATCTACAATCGACAAAACCCAACTGGATGGATTTTCGAGCCATATGGCCCCTTCCTCAATCCGAGCTTTTACTCAATCCCAATCTGAATCCTCAAAATCAAGGCTACTGATATGAAAGTAATAGAAAACTTCATCCTGCTGGCGATGTTGGTCCTGCTAAGCTCAGGACATGCGGATGCCCAGTCAATTCCCAAACGCTTTACCAATACGGTGTATGAAGTGCGCTTTCCCAAGGTTTCCAATGATAAAAATTGGATGGCATTTCAGAAAGAGTATGAGTACAATAGTGATACCTTAAGTATCGTACAGGTTAAAAAGCCTGATCGTCTGCATTATCAGAAAGCGGATGCCATTCCTTTCTTTACCAGGTTTACCCCTAAAAATTACCTGTTTTCAAAGGGAAAGGATAATGCAGAGCTTATCAAATTACCCTCTTTAGAGGTGATCCGATGGTCAGCGATCGATGACGGGCTGTATGATGAAAAGAATAATGTGATCATCATCCGGAAACAAAAATTCCTTTCACTGCTTTCAGAGGATGGAAGGCAGATTGCTGGTCTGGAAAATGTAAAAAATATTCTCAAAAAGGGGGAGGCAAATTTTGCAGTAGTGGAAGAGCAGGGGAGAGAATCGCTTTATAGGATCTCAGGCAAAGGATTTGATAAAATATACAGCTCTCCTTACCGGATCAGCGATGTGCTGGATGACAGCGAGTCGGGAACTGTTGTACTGGAAAATCATGAAAATGAAAAGTATGTACGGTGGGTACAGGGTTCCCGGATTCAACTCTTAGCATTGGACCAAGACATAATCCAGCAGGTAAGGTCTGCCGAAGTGGTTTCTTTGCATAATAATTATTTTTATTTTGCTAAGCTTCTGGTGAAGAAAAAACGAAGAAAAAACGATGCCGTGGACATTTGGTATTCGGAAGACAATTCTTTTGAGACAAAGTTTTACAGCGACATAGTGGAGTATACCTTTCTCTGGAAAGCAGATACCAACAAAGCTGAATTGCTGTCGAATGCGGATGATAAGAAATTCTCTTATTTTGGAAACCCGAAATACCTGCTTTATTTTGATCCTTTTCAGCATCAAAACTACAGTAATAATACATCTGACTACAGTTTCAGTCTGTATGATGTTGAAAATCATAAGATCGACACAACCCTTGTCATGAAGAGCAATATGATGGTTTCAGACGGCAATGGTCGTTATATTCTGAGTGTTCATCATGGTTTTTGGAACCTGGTCAATCTCCATGATTTAACACGAACAGAAATCCCTTTACGTTTTTCCAAAACCCATAAATACGGGTATCCTAAAGCGTACTTTTCGCTTGATCTTAAAAGAATTTTATTCGAAAATACAGGAAGAATGTATCAGTACGACCTGGTGAGAAAAAAACTCAGCGCAATTACAACGATAAAAGGTTTTGATGCGGAAATCATAAACGGGCAACGTAAGTCCTATATAAACGGCTTTGATATTTCTGCCAATACGTATAATTCTCTAGAACCGGCGATCGTAAAATTATACAATCGGACCGACAATACCACGAGTGTGGGATATTATGACGGGAAAACACTTAAAAAATATATGGACCCCACGGAAGATAACATTTCGGCAATCGCAGTTTCTAAGGATAGCAGGGAAGTGGTCTATGCCAGGAATACGATGCAACAGCCGCAAAAAATAATTTTAAATAACAGAAAAACGGAGAGAACTGTATATAAAACCAATTTGACCGATGAAAAAAGATTGGTAGGCGTACGATTTGAAGTGATCAGTTATCTAAATGAAAATAAAGACAGTCTGAAAGGCATCATTATTTATCCGCTGCGTTATGAAGAAGGAAAGAAGTATCCGATGATTGTCAGCATATATGAAAAGCAGCGCCATCTGAGCAATAAATATCTCAGGGACGGATTTAAGGGACCGTCGGACGGCTTTAATATCAGGAATTTTATTGAGAAGGGATATTTTGTCTTTCTGCCTGATATTGTTTTTTCATCAAAGGGAACAGGACTCTCGGCATTGGACTGTGTCCACAGCGGACTGGATGCTTTACAAAATATCCGGCAGATTGATTATAATAAAGTGGGGCTGATCGGTTTTTCTCACGGCGGCTATGAAACCAATTTTATAGCAACCCATTCAAGACGTTTTGCTGCCTTTGTTGCAGGGGCCGGAAACAGTGATCTCGTCCGTTCTTATTTTTCGTACAACTACAATTTTAACAGTCCTTTTTATTGGCAGTTCGAAAATGGACAATATGAAATGAATGAACCGTTCTATCAAGACAAAAACCTTTATATTAAAAACAGTCCCGTATATTTTTCTGACCAGGTGAGTGCTCCTGTTTTACTATGGACAGGGACCAAAGATCAGAATATTAATTGGGAACAAACGATGGAAGAGTTCCTGAGCCTTCAGCGGAGCGGTAAAAAAGCAGTAGCCCTGTTTTATGCAGATGAAACGCACGGTCTCAGCAAAATAAAAAATAAAATTGATTTATTTACCAGGGTTGAAGACTGGTTTGATCATTTTCTTCGTCTCAGAGAAGTGGAATGGATTGATAAATAAAAAAGAAGGATGCCTTTAGGCATCCTTCAATGTTGACAAGTAATAATTAATTTTGCGGAATTTCAAACAGATTGTTAGGGCAGTCTGTTCCGTTGAAATCGAATAGCTGCTCACTGCCCATCCCAACGTTCGCTGTACAAATGTTCTCACCCACGTCACTACATGAGATGTGTACATTTTGACATTCTACAGTTTCTCCCGGTCTATAAACATAGCCGTCTTTTAATGCTTTACCTGAAGTTTTATTCAGGTTGGTGGCAAATGCACTTCCGGCACCTAAAAGAAGGACTGCTGCCGGAAAGATCAATTTTTTAAATGTTTTCATATTAAAAATATTAAATAATTCTGCCTACTCTTTGAAAGGTTTTCGGCTACCCCTTTTTTTTGAAATTACCTTTTAATTCTTGCGCAAGACTATAACGAATAATTTCATTTCCTGTCAGTATAAAAAGGTATCGATCGGTGATAAAAAAATGAGATAATTTTTTACCGTTCCATCGCTGCACGTAGAGACTTCCCCAGTATTGAGAGGAATTATTGTCGTAGATATCTATGATGTCATTCTTATTCCACATCGTAAGGGATTCATATCGTCCCATAAGTTCTGATTGGATAAATGTCATTCCTCCATGGACAAATGAATTGCGATTTGTTACCGGTGGTTTTCCGAGAATTTTCATGCTCCCGTCCCTGAGTGTAGTGGTTTGTATCCTGGCATATTTGACCGTGTCAATTGTCTGCTGCTGTGCGCTATGGTCAAAATTCTTATCCGCAGTAATGATTGTATTTCTATAACTGTACACATATACCAATCTTTTTGTCGCATCATCATAATGAAGCTTTCCGTCAACATCAAACACGCCGTCTGTTTGTCTTTTTAAGAGCTTATCGTTGAGATGTATGATTTTGGGCTTCTTCAAAGATATTGTACCCAGCACCTGTTCGCCTGAAGCGCTGCTTTTCGCTCTGAATGCAAATAAGCCGGAATCAACCGGGACCATCTGATCAAAGTAAATATCTTTAGAGCTGATCAGATCTACTTTTCCACTGAAATCTCTTTTCTTCGATTGGAACACTACTGCTTTTGTACCGTCAACGAAAGTGATCAAATCTTCTTTAACCATAATTTTTGGAGCAGTGTAGAGCACATCCGCATCAGGTTTTAAAAATACGGTATCTGTTTTTAAGAGGTTCTCATCCAGTACCAGCAGCTGAAAAGGTGAGGTGATATTGCCCAGAAACAGTTTATTTCCTGAGTACCCCGCGAAATAGTAGGAATTGTAATTCAGATTATATTTCTTATCATATTTGATTGGATGATGCGGAAATCTTCGGGTAAAATTATTTTCTTTTTTCAGCGTGTGTTCTGAAGAGAGGAACAGACCTGCCATTAAAGAGACACTCAAAATTAATGAGGCTGTTACGGAAATAGCTGTCTTCCGGGGTTGAAAATTATTCTTTTTCTTCTCAATAAGGATAATACCAATAACGGCAAACAGCACACAGATACCATTAAAAATCAAATGTTCGGTCCAGCCCAGCTGCTCCAGTATGCCTCCACATGAACACGGGACAAAATCACTGTAATGTAAAATAATAAAAATATAGGCTGTAAAAGCGGACATTAAAAGAAGCGAAGCATACAATCCAAAGCGCCTGCCTATAGGAAAGGATAATACAATGCATATAAGCCATTCTATGATGATCACAGCATACGAAACAAAACCTGCATAAGCACTCAGTATGGGTGACTGCGCCAATTGAACCTGGAATTTTTCAAACTCCAATAATTTACTGACACTTGCGTAGATAAAAAGCAGTACGAAGAAACAGGATAGCATTGTAATGGTAACTTCTTGTATTTTTTTCATGAGGTAGGATTTGGTTTTAACAGTTGATAATGAGTTTCCAGCGGGTTTTTCTGCCGCAGTATTCAGGCATTGGCTGACCTTTACATAAGGTGACGGTTGTTCTGAAATTCCCCACGCTTTCCCATATGCCGCTTGCCGGGCATGGTAAACCAGTGACAGCAGATATGGAAGCATGAGGAATCATGGGTCACAGGTGCTTTTATTGGTCCAGAACATGCCGCCAGTTATCACCATCTCTCACGGGAGGATCTGTCGGGTCTGGATATAAAGTTTCCTCTGATGATTGGGCAGAATCCTGACGTAACATTATCGTTGTCTGAATCTCATCGTATGACCCGCTCTTTGAGTCGGTATCTTCGTCCCGATGTACACAATTTTGTAAGCAAACTGAAGCTATTGCTAGGCTGAAAATGGGGATAAACTTTTTCATTGTAATATTTTTATTTGGTTATCCCGGCCGGATTGTATTAGAATTCTGAGGTCAAAGTTATCAGTCTGCATGACGGAAAAAAACTGCTTCACGGAGCAATTTTAAAATAGTTACGTCTTTATTTTAAAATTGAGACATCCGGAATTTTGTATAATATACTGATATTCAGTGTTTTGTTTGTTTTGAGGTTAGGAGAGTAATAATTCCTTGAAAATTGATTTATTCCCAAAAACAAAATGTTTATTTTTGATATGGTGAGGTTCTAATAATCAGTATATGAAAAAGTTAAACTGCTTTCTCGTTCTATTTTCTGCTTTTTCCCATTTGTTGTTTTCCCAGCAAAAAAAAGAAAGGACTTTTGATGAGATAAGAAAAACCTATGAAAAAATGACCATAGATGACATTGATGCGATGCCATCAGTGAAATTATACATCAAAAAGGCGAAAAAGGAAAATAATGTTGAAAAATTAATTCAGGGATACAGGGATGGCAGACAGTTTGACTACAGTAATAAAATCAAATATGCCGACAGTGCTATTGCACTGAGTCTAAAACACGGTTCGAAAGATGACATCAGTAAAGATTATCTCAGCAAAGGAATTATTTATTACTTCTATTATAAAAAGTATAAACTGGCTTTGAACGAATACCTGAAAGCTTATCAATATTCAAAAGGACTGAAAGATGATTATTTACATTATAAAGTGATCTATCATTTAGGGATTGTTAAGGGACATTTAGGGTATTATGATGAAGCCCTCAAACTTTTTCAGGACTGCATCTTATTTTACAGCTCCAAATCAAACCAAAGCCTTCATAACAACGAGGCATTCAATTACAAAAAGGCTTATGTCAACAGCCTTCATCAAATGACTGTCATCAATCGGTATATGATGAACTTTGCAAAGAGCGACAGTTTAAGCCAACTGGGCTATCAGCTTACGGTGAATGACAGTGATTTTGCTTTGGAGAACAGCTACTTCCTCAAATGTATGGGGATTTTGGAATATTATAAGAAGAATTACACAGGTGCTGCATTCCATTTAAAAAGTGCTTTGCCTGTTATTCTTAAGCGCAATGATTTTGCGTGGGCTTCGGTTATCTATTACTATTTAGGAAAGTCTTCGGAAGCTCAGAATGAAACAGCCCATGCCATTGATTATTATCAGAAAATTGACTCTATTTTTGAAAAACAAAAGTTTATCCTTCCTGAGGTGTATAAAAGCTATGAGTTTCTGATGAGTTATTACAAGGATAAGGATGTTAGAAAGCAGCTTTATTACACAAACCAACTGCTGAAAGCTGACAGTATAATCACCAAGGATTATTCTTTTCTCTCTTCAAAGCTTTACCGGGAGTATGACCGCAGCACATTGATAGAGGAGAGAAAAGATATGGAAAATGAGAGCAGAATTAAGATGAGGTTCGCTCAGGTTTTAATTTTTTCCGGATCAATTATTCTAATCTTTTTTGTCGTGCGTTATAAAAAAGATCAGAAAATTAAAAAACAATATGATCTGCTGCAAACCAGAATATCAGACGGCACGTATAAGATAACCGATATTGCAAAAGAGGAATCTGGTGAATATTCTCTGAGAAAAACTTTTCTTAGTCCTGAAATGACCTTAGAAATCAGGGAAAAGCTTGAAAAATTTGAGCAGGAGTTGCAATTTAAAAAGAAAGGTCTGACTCAGAAGAGCATTGCCATGAAATTAGGGACGAATTCCCATTATCTTTCCATTTATATTAATGAAAATAAGGGAATGAACTTTAATAAATATATGGCCGAGCTAAGAATCAACTACATTACCAATCTTCTCAATACCAATACAAAATATCTCAACTATAGAATTGAAGCATTAGCTGATGAGTGCGGAATTGCAGCGCGGCAGAATTTTTCCAACCTGTTTTTCGAAATTAATGGGATCCGCCCTACCGACTACATCAAAAAACGGAAGCAAGAGTTGGAAATCAGCTGATTAGCACTATAGATACGCAAAATTTTGTAAATTTCTAAAAAAAGGCATGGTAACAAAAACTATTTTTAGAAAAATTACAGCATTACATGACGAATTAGAAATGAAAATCAGTGAAATATATGGTTATGACAAAGACATGGTGAGGGTCTCGGAAAAGGCTTTGCTTCTCGTTGATGAGGCTGTCAGAACCCTTAAGGACATGATTTCAAAACACCATTTTGAGAGCATTGCCGAAGAGGTTTACTTTTTTAAAAGGCTCAAACCTCAATTCATTTCAAAATTTATATACTACTCCAGCATTTTAGATATTGAGTCGCATACAACCTCCGTCGGCAACAAAGCTTTAAAAAAATACTATGAGGCGGAACAGGAAAAATTAAAAGACTTTTATTCCACGCAATCCGAATTTTACAGTTATTACAGGCGTGAGGCCACTTATCTCGATCATAAAATATTTATTCGTAATTCTTACGATTTAAAAATGAAACTATCCTTCGGCTTTTATAACTTCGACACCAGCTTTACAACTTCACACGATCATATGATCGCACGATTTATTGCCAATGAGCAATTGGGGCGCTATTTAAAAAAGCAGATCGAAAGTTTAACAGATCCTATGACAACGAAGGCGTTATCTCCTTTAGTTTGGTCCGGATCTAAGGTCGGATTAATTGAACTGGTTTATGCGCTGTACCATATGCGTTGTTTTAATAGCGGAAATATTGAACTAAGTGAAGTGATAAAGTTTGTTGAGAAATCGTTGGATACTGATCTTGGAAACTTTCATAAAACCGTTTTTGAAATCAGAAATCGAAAACAGGGACCTACTAAGTTTTTACAGCAGATCATTGATAACCTTGCGCAACATTTCCAAAATACTGAAAATGAATAATGTCATTTAGTACTTCAGATTTGATCTCGATGTTTTCATATAAAGCCATGATCATTTATTCGGGAGTTGTCACTTTAACGAATGTTTAACTTTATGTATCATTTATTTTGGGCAGTATATGAAAGTAATAGGCGTACATTTATCAACTATAAATTAATGAAAAATGGGGATATTTGATATGTTTACGCAAGAGATCGCAATTGATTTAGGAACTGCTAATACCCTGATAATACATAATAATAAAATTGTTGTTGATGAGCCCTCGATTGTAGCTATTGACCGTCTGACAGGAAAACCCATTGCGGTTGGGACACAGGCAAAACTAATGCAGGGTAAGACCCATGAAAATATTAAAGTTGTGCGGCCACTCAAAGATGGGGTAATAGCAGATTTTCATGCGTCTGAGCATATGATTAAAGAATTTATCAAAAAGATTCCCGAAATAAAAAGCAAATTTATACAACCTGCCCTGAGAATCGTTATATGCATTCCTTCCGGGATAACAGAGGTTGAAAAAAGGGCGGTTAGAGATTCTGCTCAAAAGGTAAATGCCAAAGAGGTGATGCTGATTTACGAGCCTATGGCCGCGGCTATCGGGGCAGGTATTGATGTGGAAAGCCCGGAAGGCAATATGATTGTCGATATCGGAGGTGGAACTACTGAAATAGCAGTTATTGCACTGGGAGGAATTGTGGTCGACAGATCATTAAAATTAGCGGGTGATGTTTTCAATAACGATATCTCATATTTTATCAGATCGAAGCATAATTTAGATATTGGCGAAAGAACCGCCGAGAGGATTAAAATTGAGATAGGTTCTGCGTTAGAAGAACTGGATTTTACGCTGGAGGATATTTCAGTTCAGGGAAAAGATCTTCTTACCGGCAAACCAAAAGAAATTATGGTCAATTATAAGGAAATTTTTAAGGCTCTGGATAAATCCATTATGAGAATTGAAGACGCTATTATGGAAACACTTTCAATTACCCCGCCGGAACTTGCAACAGATATCTACAAAACAGGTATTTTTCTTGCGGGAGGGGGTGCCTTGCTTAATGGACTCGCCGATCGAATTCATAGAAAAACAGGATTGCCGGTCTTTGTCGCAGAAGATCCTTTGAGAGCTGTAGTTCGTGGAACGGGTACTGCTCTTAAAAATATCAATAAGCTCAGATTTCTTATGAAATAAAATGGGAGTAAAATAGGGTAGCGGTCAGATTTATTTTTTTATAAATTCAAAGATTGTATTGACAAATTCTTCTAGCTGTTTTTTCCATTGCCAATATGTATGAAACCAGTTTTCTTCTGTACCATTCTGCTTACCTTATGTGATCATGTCGTGCCAATAATCTTTTATGGTAATGATCATATGTCTCACGCTTACTTTGTCAGGTAAGCTTATATTTTTTTGTTCTTTGCGGGTGACATCAATACACCTTTCTCCACTAATATACCTCATGCAGGATATTTTATTGTACTTAAAGCTTCTCCGGGATCATACTTTTTTTCTGCACCATAAGACATCGTTCCCGGTTTTAGATTGAGAGATATCTAGCTGATTCATCCATATTTTTATCCTTTATTTCTTAGGCATATTTGTTAAAGTTTCCCCAGTGTTTCTGTATTACTCTAAATAGATTTGGGAAAAATCCGGAATAATGAAGGACAGAGAAAGCTTATTTTGGCATAGTTCAGATGATAAAAATCTCAACTAACAAATCATAGGGTCCGTTAAACGATGACTTTAGCTGACTTTGAAAAAACGTTTTGGTTATTAGATCAGATTGATTCTAAAGACTTTGCTCTAGCTGCAGAAATGGAAGGAGGAATATTCTGAGACGTGGCGATCCGGCATATAGAATCTCGCTCCGTAATCATACATCCCGGTTTTGCGGCATCATAACCTATTCCGCTTAAAAATAAAATTAGGGTATTAAATTTTAACACCCTAATTCTTTATACAACTTTCTGAATTTAGAGAGTATTAAAATTATATACTTTTTGTCCTAACAAAGTTAGCAACTCCAAAGTTCTATTTTGTTTACCTAAAATATTTATTGCACCAGGACTATTAATTGCACCACTATAGGCTTCCAGTATTTCATGCATTACGCCCACACCTTTTACAGCATTATAAAACACATCCTCTGCTCCCAAGTCGGTAGGATTTACAACTTGAGACGCATGAGTTATTTTATTTGGAGAACCTTCTAATGCAGTATCTAGAGGAGAAT